>Ga0209024_1000135_pt1 | contig 142077 bp, 149 predicted proteins | sample AutmiccommunBRH5_FD_187380 | JGI IMG/M metagenome (GOLD analysis project Ga0209024, IMG submission 187380) | Deep subsurface microbial communities from Mt. Terri, Switzerland - Autotrophic microbial communities BRH/5 (SPAdes) (version 2) | ecosystem: Environmental > Aquatic > Deep subsurface >...
GCTTAAGTCATGCTCAGCAAAACCATAATCACTCAATGAATGACTCGATAGTGCTGATATCTTTTTTGAAGATATCGCCCCATCAGAGCTCACACGTTTGTCTGCCTGATTGTTAAAGAGCTGCGGGGTCACCCCCGTCGAGAGAGGCGCCATTCTACTCAGACGACTCTCTCTGTCAAACGTTTTTTGAAAACTTTTGTTTAACCCGGACTAGCCCAGACGCACCCGGGCAATCTGTTTCTTGCCAGCCTGCAGCACCGGGCTCTGTCCCCGGGAAAGACGCAGGTCAGGCGCGCATTGGTGGCCATCCACATAGACAGCACCCCGCTCCAGCAGATCACGGGCCGCCGCACTGTTCTTCACCAACCCTGCCATCCGCAGTACCGCCGCCACCGGGAGATCATCCACACCGGCCTCCAGCAGCACCTCCACCTCTGGCAGCTGATCCGGAATCTCGCCAAGGGTGATCTGGTTGCCTGCCGCATTCGGCGCCTGCGCCGCAGCCTCGGCACCATGGAACCGGGTCACCATCTCCACCGCCAACAGGCGCTTGGCCTCGCGGGGATCACCAGTCTGCCCGGCCTGCTGACGCCATTCATTGATTTCGCTCAGGGACCGGGCGCTAAGCAGCTCAAAGTAGCGCCATATCAGCTGATCAGGCATCGACACCAGCTTTCTGTACATGTCCCCCGGCTGGTCGCTGACGCCAATATAGTTGCCGAGCGACTTGGACATCTTCTGCACCCCGTCCAGGCCCTCGAGAATCGGCATGGTTATGCAGATCTGTGGCTCCTGACCATAGTGCTTCTGCAGGGTCCGCCCCATCAGCAGGTTGAACTTCTGGTCGGTACCGCCAAGCTCCACATCCGCCTGCAGCGCCACCGAGTCATAGCCCTGCACCAGAGGATAGAGAAACTCATGGATGGCGATCGGCTGCTCGCCACGGAAGCGCTTGCTGAAGTCGTCCCGCTCCAGCATCCGCGCCACGGTGTACTGACCGGCCAGCCGGATCATGTCGGATGCGCCCAGTTTGTCCATCCATTCGGAGTTGAACACCACCCGGGTGCGGGCCGGATCCAGCATCTTGAAAACCTGCTCCTGATAGGTGGCAGCATTGGCCAGCACATCCTCCCGGGTCAGCGGCGGACGAGTCGCACTCTTTCCTGTCGGGTCGCCGATCATGCCGGTGAAGTCACCGATCAGGAACATGACCTCATGACCGAGCTCCTGAAACTGGCGCAGCTTGTTGATCAACACCGTATGGCCAAGATGGAGATCCGGCGCCGTAGGGTCGAAACCTGCTTTTATACGCAGCGGCCGGCCACTTTCCAGTTTGCGGATCAGGCCTTCCTCCTGAATAATTTCCGCAGTGCCACGCCGAATCAGGGCGAGCGCATCTTCCAGCCTGGCCATGTATACTCCCGTCAGCTATTGAGTAGGGTCGGAAAAGTTGCCGATTGTAACATCTGCACCGCCACACAGAAGGGCGCAAAATTGGCCGAAGTGTGCTTCCATCCTATATATTCCGGTCAGTTACCCTGAATAATTCGGCAATTTCTGCAGGATCATGACTAAGCCACTGTCTTTAATGATTTTTTTCCTGACCCGCTTCCCCCGCATTCATATTGCGGCAAGCCTGGGCCTCGCCATATTACTGGGCGCAGCCATTCTGCTTCCGGAGACCGGCTCGTCTGTGCCCAGCCGCCTGGAGTCCATGGAGCTGGCCCTGCCGGACCGCGAAGGCGGCATTGATATTGCGGATGCGGGCATCGAACCGGTCAACAACTGGCGCGAGATCACTGTTCGCAGCGGCGATACACTTGGCAAGCTGCTACGCGACAATGGCATCCCTGCCAACGAGGTCCATGCTCTTGTGAGCTCCGATCCTCTGCTGAAGCAACTGGCCAGCCTGCGCGTCGGCGACCTGTTACGACTCGATATTGATGAGCGCGGCAGCCTGAAGGGCATTGAGCACCAGATCAGCCGGGTGGAAATGCTGCGCGGCCGGTTTGATGGGGTCAGCTGGCAGGGCGAGCACGTAAAGCGGGACTACGAACGCCAGCTCAGTTATGCCGAAGCCGTCATTGAGGACTCCCTGTTCCTGGCCGGCCAGCAAGCAGGCATGACCGACAACCTGATTATGCAGCTGGCCAATATCTTTGCCTGGGACATCGATTTTATCCTCGACATTCGTCGTGGCGACCATTTCCGGCTGCTTTATGAAGAGCTGTTACTGGATGGCGAAAAAGTTGGTGACGGCAATATCCTGATGGCGGAATTCTGGAACCGGGACAGGAAAGTTGCCGCTTTCCGGTTTGAAACATCGGATGGCCGGGTTGAATATCTGGATGCACTTGGTAACTCCATGCGACGTGAGTTTATCCGCACCCCGGTGGAATTCGCTCGAGTAAGCTCACGTTTCAATCCCAATCGTCGGCACCCGGTCCTGAATACCATTCGTGCTCACCGTGGCGTTGACTATGCCGCACCAACCGGTACTCCCATTCGCGCCGCAGGGGATGGCCGCGTCGAATTTGTCGGCAAAAAAGGCGGCTACGGCAATGTCGTGATCATTCGCCATGGCCAGGCCTACAGCACGCTTTATGCACATATGCGCAATTTCGCTCGTGGCATTCGCTCCGGCACCCGGGTCAAACAGGGGCAGACCATCGGCTATGTCGGCATGACCGGTCTGGCCAGCGGCCCACACCTGCATTATGAATTTCTTGTCAACGGCGTGCATCGCGACCCTCTCACGGTGCAGCTTCCCAAGGCTCAAGGCATTCCCGAGGGCGAACGCAAAGCTTTTCTGGTTCATGTGAACAAGCTGCGTAACCAGCTGGCTCTGTATTCCGACGCCAGCACTCTGGCCGCCAATGAAACCCGTTGACGGTCTCTACATCGGCCTGATGTCAGGCACGAGCATGGATGCGATTGATGCAGTGCTGCTGCATTGCAGCAGCGAGCGCTTCAGCCTGCGGGGGACTCACAGCCACGCCATGCCACCCCGCCTGAGGGAGGAGCTCCTGCAGCTGTGCGAAAGCGGCGCCAACGAAATCGATCGTGCCGGTGTCGTTCATCTTGTACTGGGAGAGCAGTTCGCCGAAGCATCGCTGCAATTACTGAAAAAAACGGGCACTTCGGCATCCGAAATTATCGCCATAGGCTGTCACGGCCAGACCATTCGACACCGACCGGGAAGCCATGGCTTCACTGTTCAGCTTGGAAGCGCCGACGTCCTGGCTGTGCGCACCGGCATCGCGGTCGTCTGTGATTTTCGCAACCGAGACATGGCACTCGGCGGTCAGGGCGCCCCCCTGGTGCCGGCCTTCCATCGCGCCATGTGGGGCAGCATGCCGGGCACCGCAGTGGTCAACATCGGTGGAATGGCCAACATTACCTGGCTGGAAAACGGCGATGTGTCCAGCGGTTTTGACACCGGCCCCGGCAACGTACTGATGGATGGCTGGATCCGGAAACATCGTGGCGAACAGTTCGATCAGGGCGGTCACTGGGCTGCCAGCGGCCAGTTGCAACCGACATTGCTTGCACGCATGCAACAGGAACCCTATTTCACTACACCGCCTCCGAAGAGCACAGGGCGTGAGCTGTTCTGCATGGATTGGCTGAACAACCATCTCAACGGAGAATCGCCCGAAGATGTTCAGGCAACGCTGCTTGAACTGACCGCCTGGTCGATTAGCGAGGCTCTGAAACCGCTAATTCCGGAAAGGGCGCTGGTATGCGGTGGCGGCGCGCACAACAAGGTTCTGATGCGGCGCATACAAACACTCTGCAACAGCACTCCGGTTATACCCACCGATGAAGTTGGCCTGAGCGCGGACTGGGTCGAGGGCGCTGCCTTCGCCTGGCTCGCCTGGGCGCGAATTAATCAGGTACCGGGCAATGTCCGCAAAGTAACCGGCGCACGCGCCGAAGCCGTGCTGGGAGCACTTTACCTGCCCTGAGTATCTGCCGATGCCGGGCCGGAACACTGCCGGCGTTGCTCCGGCTCACTGCCTCAGAAGGGTACTGCCTGATCCCGAAGTATCGTGAAACAGGCAGCTTCGGTTGTCTGATTCATATCAAGACAAAGGCGAGCAATGCCGCACTGCCACCAAGCATGGCTCCGGCCAGAATATCACTGGGGAAGTGCACGCCAAGCAGCACCCGGGAAAGACCGATGGCACTGGCCATAGCAAACACCAGTGGCGCCCATGCCGGGAAAAATGCCGCCACAGACACTGCGAAGACGAAAGCTGCAGCAGTGTGGCCGGAGGGAAAGCTGAATCGGTCGGAAGGCCGGATAAAGGCCGACAGGCTCTCCACCGCATCGGCAGGCCGGGGCCGCCGAATCAGGTTTTTCAGCAACAGATACAATGGTAGCTCGATCAGGAATGCGCTTAGCAGCAGTTGGGTAAATGCGGCCACCTCGGGGACTGCAAAGTACCAGAGTAGCGCTGCGACTACTGCGTAGAAGGGGCCGTCGCCCAGCCTCGATACCTGTCTGGCAATGCGGGCAATGCGCACGGCGGAAGGGCGACCGAGAAGCCAGTGCATGGCTCGCAGGTCGTAGCCGGTCAGTCTGTCGAATGTTTTCTCTCGTTGTGTATTCATACCGCCATAATCCGCCCGCATCAGGGCGAAAACATGACAGACCAACTACAGTTTGATGACAGCGCTCAAGGGGCCGCTTTCTTCCAGACTTGCTCCAGACGCTGGTCACGACCACAACGGGAGCGGTAATAGCTGTAGCGCAGCGGATTGCGTTTAGCGTAATCCTGATGGTATTGCTCCGCTGGCCAGAAATTTCCTGCGGGGAGAACAAGCGTCGCTATTTCACCCTTTAGCTTTCCCGAGGCAGCCAAAGCTTCCTTCGACGCGAGTGCCAGTTTTTCCTGATTCTCGTCAAGATAGAAGATTGCACTGCGGTAGTGATAGCCTCGATCACAAAACTGTCCGCCAGCATCCAGCGGGTCCACCGTCGGCCAGAATGCGTCAAGCAACCGCGAGTAATCGGTTTTCTCTGGATCGAACACTACCTTCACCGCCTCCAGATGGCCGGTGCCGCCACGAGACACCTGCTCATAGCTGGGACGCTCCAGCTCGCCGCCGATATAACCCGATGTGGTCGACAGTACTCCGGGAACCTTGTCGAAATCCGCTTCGGTACACCAGAAGCAGCCGCCGGCGAAAATCGCTACGCCCTGTTCCGCTGATTGTTCGGCGGCCGCCAGCCATGTCGGCAACAGCATCAGTATGGCAAGAAAATATCTCATCACATCACCCTCTCAGCGCCGGCAAGGCATCACCACTGACGATAAAACTCAGCGCCACGCCATTATTGCACCAGCGCTGGCCCCGAGGTGGCGGACCGTCGTTGAAAACGTGGCCCTGATGGCCGCCGCAGCGGGCACAGTGATATTCGGTGCGCGGAATGATCAGTTTGAAATCCCGACTGGTGCCGATATGGCCATCCTCGATCGGCCGAGTGAAGCTCGGCCAGCCGGTGCCGCTTTCATACTTGTGCTCGCTGGAGAACAGCGGCAAATAGCAGGCGGCGCAAATGAACGTACCGTCACGCTTTTCATCATTCAAAGGACTGCTACCGGGCCGCTCCGTGGCTTCACGAAACAGCACTTGCCAGGCCGCCTCGGAGACCTTGTCGCGCCAGCTGTCAGCAGACACATCCAGCCTCATTACCGGCGCGGCGGCCCGAGCCAGCGTGACCGGCAAGCCGGCGGAAACACCGAGCAACAGGGCATGCTGTAGAAAACGTCGTCGCTGCATGGCTATCTCCTGAACATACACAGCAGTGAACCGCAGAGGCTGTGAGGAACCGATCAAATCCGGCCCTCTCTGGGCTCCCTTCATGCTGATGCCTGAAATCGGAATTTGTTACGGTCGAGTCAGAATAGTGCCGCTTCTTCGTCCGTCAGGGCACGATGCTCGCCCGGCGCCAGCGCAGGGTCCAGCAACAGCGGCCCGATCCTCTCTCTATGAAGCGCCTCGACATGATTGCCCACTGCCGCCAGCATCCGCTTGACCTGATGGTAACGGCCTTCATCAATGGTCAGACGCAGACAGCAGTCATCAAGCAGTTCAACCTGAGCCGGCAGGGTTGGCCGCTGCTCACCGCGCAACAGAACACCGTGGCGCAACTGCGCGATCATTTGCCCGGTCAAGGGGCGCGCAGTCGTGACACGATAGACCTTGCTGCAGGAGGATTTCGGTGACGTGATCCGATGGGACCACTGGCCATCCGAACTCAGCAGCAGCAGGCCAGTGGTGTCGGCATCGAGGCGTCCGACGATATGCAGGTCCCGACGTAACTCAGCTGGCAACAGCTGGAGCACCGAAGCGCCGTCGCGGTCGGATGTGGAACTGACCACGCCGGCAGGCTTGTGCAGCATCAGGTAACGGTGTCCAGGCAAGCTGAGCAGCTCACCTCGGCAGCGCACCTTCTGGCCCACCTGAAGCTGCAGGCTCGCCTTCGGCCGAAGGTTGTGATCGACACTGATCTCGCCACGGCTGATCAGTATCTTGACCTCGCGGCGTGACAGGCCGGTGGCATGGGCAATGTAGAAATCGAGTCTCATGCCGGCATTCTAGACCGGCTCAACGCAATCGGGTGATAAAAGGCTGAGAGAAATCCGCCACTGGCATATTGTCCGGGCCAGACCGTTCACGCACCCGCCAGGCATTAGCCTCAAGACTGACACCACCCAGCCCGTCACGGCGAAAGCCGACGGTAATGAAATGCTCGCGGGTACGAGGCTTGGGATAGGCAGACAGCACAAATCCGGGCCGAGTAGACACTGCCCAGTTGCCATTCTGATAGTCCACCGGGCTGGCAAGCCATCCCAGCCGCGCCGCCGTCGCATTATCCGGAAAACGTTTCGGCTTGAGCTTCGCTGTCGCGGTGGCCACACCGTTCAGGCCAGTAAGGTTCGACAGTGGTGAGGAAATAATCTCCACCAGCCTGCCGCCCTTCGAGCCGAGCGGCGCCGAGGCAATCCGGCCAAAATGCACATCACCACTGAGCAGCACCACATCGTGTCCACTGCTGGCTAATGCGGCCAACAGCGCCGCGTACTGCTCGGGAAAACTGCGCAGATTGCGCTCTTGCGATTCGTCACCAACAATCAACGGTTGTGGCACCAGCAACACACCGGGGCAATCAAGGTTGCGCGCCCAATTGCATAATTCGGCAAACGACTGCCCCGGCAGAAACCGCTTGCCACGGCGGTATGAACGCAGGTCGGCAATGCAGAATGAAAGCTCATTACCGATAGCAAAGGTTTCAACCTGAGTGCTGCGCTGGATATTTCGGACACCATCACTCGACGCCCGCGACCATGCCCGGCGCACCGGCGACAATTTCAGGGGCAGCAGAGTAGGCAGCAGCGAGTCATAAAACGGGTAGTCGTTCCAGTACTCATGGTCATCCGGCAGCATCCAGGTGCCGCCGCGAGTCAGGATGCTGCCCAACGCCTGCCAGTGAAGGGCATAGTCGTTCGCGACACGCTCTCTAATCTCCTTCGGAATCAGCGACAATGAATCAAAGCCGATATCCAGATAAACCTGATCGCCACTGAGAAAGGTAATATCGGGGCTGGCATGGCCACCATTCTCGTAAATGGCCTTGTAGGCTGCCGCCGCATGGCCGCCATCGCGGTGGTTGTAAAAGCAGCTGCCGAGCCCGACCGTGAAAGGCGCCTCGGTCGCGCCGGGGAGCACATCCGGCAAGGTGCCGAACTCGCCATCGCGCAGATATTGCCACGACGGCTGTGATCTTACTCCCGCAAGCGCTTCGATACGCCGCTCAAAACGCACCTGATATTGTTTCCCGGGTATCAGTCCGGCCACCATAACCAGCGCCCAGAAGCGCTGATTCATGTTTCTAAATGGCCGCTGCCAATCACTGCGAGCCAGCGAGTACTCCGTTTCCCGGCCCTGCTCATCGCGGAGCATGACCCGGGCGTGGTCCGGCATCTTCATAAACGGAAACAGGGTACCGACCCAGATTTCCGCCGACGTCTGCGTAACCCGCTGAATCACCAGCGACCACTGACTGGTATTGGTGTTGAGCACATCCTGACTCATGACGATCCTCCCTGATAAATACCTTTTTACGGCCGGTTACGGCCGTACTTGTCATGGCTCGACACCCACTCATCGGCGACAATAGCAGCGCCGAGCGACAACTCACCACACAGCACTACTGCAGTAATAATTTCCGCCAGACGATTGACCTTGCCGGCGCCGTAACAACCCAGTACTTCCAGGCACTCACGCTGTGTCGGCAAGCCGGTACCGCCTCCATAGGTCGCCACTATCAATGCCGGGATCGTCACCGAAAAATAGTAATCACCGTTATCTTTCAGCTCGGTATAAACCATACCGGCAGAAGACTCGGCGACATTGGCGACATCCTGCCCACAGGCAATAAACATGGCGGCAATACCGTTGGCAAAATGCGAGCCGTTATTCACCGAACCGGCCAGCATAGCGCCCATATTGGATAACTGGCGCTGGTAATGCATCGCCTTGCTGCTGGTGTGCAGCACCTTTTCCACCATCTCCGCCGGCAGCGTCACTTCCGCCACTACCCGCTTGCCGCGACTGTGCAATGCATTAACCGTGGAGTGCTTCTTGTCGGTATCGAAATTGGCGGCCAGAGTGAAATGCTCGAGGCCAGCCGGCTTCTGCTCCAGAATCCACTGACAGGCATGGCGGGTTGCCTTGCTGACCATGTTCTGGCCGGCCGCATCACCGGTGGTGTAATTGAAACGTAGCCAGCGCATCTTGCCCTGAGCGAATTGCTGGATATCGCGCAGCTGGCCGCTTTTTGTGGTTTCTTCCGCCTTCGCCTTGATGGCAAAGAAATGCTCATGCACCCAGCGACCGAAGTCGCGCGCAGCACGGGCATTCTCGAATACGAACAGCGGCGCCCGCTGCATGCAATCATCAATCACTGTGGTGGCAATGCCACCCGCCGCGCTGGCGATGCGCATACCGCGGTTATAGCTGGCCAGCAAGGTGCCCTCGGTGGTCGCCATCGGAATATAGAAATCACCCTGAGCATGCTCACCATTGATCCGTAGCGGCCCGGCAAAACCAAGCGGCACCTGCGCGACACCGGAAAAATTCTCGATATTGCCGGGCAGCACCGCAGGATCGAAGGAAAAACTGGCAACATGCTTCAGTACGGCTGAGGTCTTGCCGGTAATAAAGGCACGTCGCTCGGCGGCCATTTCCGGACTGTAGTCACGCTCGGCATGGCGCGGGATCTTGTTGTTTTCTGTCACCGGAAACTCCGCTCTGCAGGAAGAGCGGTATGCATAGCATGGCGGCTTTAGCGAGACAACGCAGAATTGACGCCAGCGCGTCAGGATGCGAACCGTTTCAGACCGAGAACGAGGAGCCGCAGCCGCAGGTCGAAGTGGCGTTGGGATTCTGGACAACAAAGCGACTACCCATCAGGCCCTGCTCGTAATCCACCTCCGAGCCGCTCAGGTACTGGATGCTCATGGCATCTACCAGCAGCGTGACATCAGCATTGTCAACCACGGTATCGTCGTCGTTAACGCGTTCGTCAAAGGTGAAGCCGTAGGAAAAGCCGGAGCAACCGCCACCGGTGATATACACCCGGAGCTTGAGGGCAGGGTTGCCCTCTTCCTCACGCAACTCCCGCACCTTGGCGGCGGCACGGTCGGTAAATGTGATAACGGCGGCTTCACTCATGGCAACAATCAGGCTGCTGGCTGGCAGCGCATGGTGTAATACCCGACAAAAACAGTCAAGTATTAGCTCTGGAGCATCAGGCCTGAGGCTCGACCTTCTTGCCGTCCTTACCACTACCACCATTGACCTGATCCGGGTGTGGCAGATGCTTACGCTCGTTCTGGCGCACCAGCTTGCCATCTACCTGAGCCCCCATGACCATCTCGATCAGGGTGTAGTAGACATTGCCTTCTATCACCGCCTTTTCTGCCAGCTCAAGGTGCTCGGAGGCATGCACATCACCCTCGACCTTGCCATTGACGACAATTTTCGGCACCCGGATTTCACCCTGGACCTTGCCGCTTTCGCCAATCACCAGACGGCCGCCTTCGGCACCGACACTGATATTGCCAATCACAGTGCCAAGTATATGCAGTCCGCCAGTGAACTGGATATCACCACGAATCTCCGCACTCGGTGCGACCAGGGTATGGTTGCTGTAGTTTTCTTTTACCGGTTTTTTATCCCGCCCAAGCACCGCTTCTCTCCTGTAACTGCCAGATATAGGTTTTTTCGGTTTTCTGGTTACGCCGGGCACTGTTGATCGCCTCAACAGTAATCTGCTCCGGAACAATGTCTGCGGGCAAGCGCAATTTCCCGGTCAACTCCTGAAAGTAACGGAACTTGAACCGTGTTTCACTGCCTTCTGCAAGCACATCGCTGCCGCTGAGCTGAACCGTCTCCTCACCCTTGTGGGCGGCAAGCTTCAATAACACATCACCAGCGATGTTATTGCGATTGTCTCCAACCTGGGTCAGCACCAGCCGGAAGGCAAACTCACCTTCCGTCGCAGTGGCGACCAGATCAAACTTCTCTATCCTGAGGCCCTGCTCGACCGAGCCCGGTGCCATCACGCTCTTGTAGAACGCCACCGCCTCTTCAAGCTCTGCCAACTGACCACGCAGATCACGAATTTCGCTGCGCACCTGCTCCTGAGCCTGCTGTGACACCTCCGAACCGGTGCGATGCAGTGCCAGCTCGTTGCGCGCAGCTCGCAACGCAGTATCCAGCTGGGCCACCTCGGCCGCCAAACGGGTCCGGTCACGCTCCATTCGCGCGGTGTTCTCGCGTACTGAAACCTGCCCGGCGACAAACGCCGCCAGCACCGCCAGCACCACAAACAGGCTGCCATACACGCGCAGCCGGCGCCGACGGCGCCGGTCCACCGGCACCAGCACCATGTCATCAACCGAGCTCCCCGGCCTTTTCTTCGCCATGATCAGGGCAACAACGCTGCGCCGGTCAAGCCGGCGTCTTCCGGCAGACCAAACATGATGTTCATGTTCTGCACCGCCTGCCCGGCAGCACCCTTGGTGAGATTATCAATCACCGACAGGATCACCAGCAGGTCGCGGCCCTGCGGTTGATGAATGGCAATGCGGCAGTGATTGGCGCCTTTGACAAAACGTGTTTCCGGATGACTGCCCAAGGGCATGACATCGACAAACGGCTCGTCGGCGTAGCGGGCTTCATAGGCCGCCTGAACATCGTCAAGCGCCGGCGTCTTGCCGGTTACCGGCGCGTAGATGGTCGAATGGATGCCACGAATCATCGGCAGCAGGTGCGGTACAAAGGTCAGGTTGACCGGGCCGCCGGCAATGTCCGCCAGCCCCTGTTCGATTTCCGGCAGGTGCCGATGACCGGCAACACCGTAGGCCTTGAAGTTGTCGCTGGCCTCGGCCATCAGCATCGGCACCTTGGCCTGACGGCCGGCGCCGCTGATGCCGGATGCGCTGTTGGAAATCAGCCGGCTGGTATCGGTCCAGCCATTTTCCAGCAGCGGCAGCAGACCAAGCTGCACCGAAGTCGGATAGCAGCCCGGGCAAGCTACCAGCCGGGCATCACGAATCTTCGCCCGATTCAGCTCCGGCAGGCCGTAAACCGCTTCACCAAGCAGTTCCGGGCAGCCATGCGGCTCACCGTACCATTGGCTCCACAGTCCGGCATCACGAATGCGGAAGTCGGCAGACAGATCCACCACCCGCACCTTTTCCGCCAGCAGCTCCGGCATCATTTTCATTGCGACATTGTGCGGCGTGGCAAAAAACACCAGATCGCAGCTGGCCAGCAGCTTTACGTCCGGCACGGAAAAGCGCAAGTCATAGTGGCCGCGCAGGCTCGGGAACATGTCTGCCACGGCAACGCCGTCCTCGGAACGGGAGGTAATGGCCACCACCTCGGCCTGCGGATGGGCAGCGAGCAGGCGCAGAAGCTCGACGCCGGTGTAGCCGGTGCCACCGACAATACCGATCCGCAACCGCGACGGGGCTGACGCCATGACCTGCTCTCCAGAAAAGATAGGTGAAAGGAGGGGCATGATAGGAAGGCAGCCCCGGCCCGGCAACCCGAGAGTTGCACAGATGTGATGCCGATAGCTTTGCTATGATGTCTGCCCCCAGCCGGAGACGCTTATGTACCTGTGGATCAAAGCCCTGCACCTGATCTCGGTGGTGACCTGGTTCGCCGCCCTGTTTTACCTGCCGCGCCTGTTTGTTTATCACGCCATGGCGGAGGACGAGATCAGCCGCGAGCGCTTCAAGGTGATGGAACGCAAGCTCTATCGCGGCATCATGACGCCGTCGATGATCGCCGTGCTGGTGTTCGGTGGCTGGATGCTGATGGAACGGCCGGCCCTGATGAAGATGGGCTGGATGCAGGCCAAGCTGGCACTGGTATTGCTGCTGATTGGCTACCACCACGTCTGCCTCGTCTACCTGAAAAAGTTTGCACGAGATGCCAACACCAGGAGCCATGTGTTCTACCGCTGGTTCAACGAAGCCCCGGTGCTGATCCTGATTGCGGTGATCTGTCTGGCCGTGGTGAAACCGTTCTGAGGGCACCGATATGAAACCGAACGTACTGGTGATTGCCGGCCACGACCCTTCCGGGGGCGCCGGCATCCATGCCGACATTGAGGCCATTCACAGCCTTGGCGGCCTGCCGGCGACCCTGATTACCGGCCTGACCGTGCAGAACAGCCAGAACGTGCGTGGCTTCGAGCTGGTCAACGTCGACCTGCTGGAGCGTCAGGCCGAAGCCCTGCTCGACGATATGAGCTTCCAGGCGGTAAAAATCGGCATGACCGGCAGCCCGGCTATCATCCGTTTCATCGCCCGGTTGCTGGATCAACTGCCCGGCGTACCAGTGGTGCTGGACCCGGTGCTGGCCGCGGAGGCCGGCGGCAGCCTCGGCGCCCAGTCGGTGCCGGAAGCGCTGTTGGAGCACCTGTTCCCGCGCGCCACGGTGGCCACTCCCAATCTGCCTGAAGCGGAGCGACTGGCTGGCGTCAGCGGCGTACAGGCGGCCGGTGACGTATTGCTGCGCTCCGGCTGCCCGGCGGTGCTGATTACCGGCACCCATGACCAGACCGAGGCGGTCCATAACCACCTGTTCAGCGCCGAAGGCGTCGGCGACTGGAGCTGGCCACGCCTGCCCGGCAGCTTCCACGGTTCCGGCTGCACCCTGGCCTCGGCCTGCGCCGCCCGGCTGGCCCATGGCATTGCCCTGGAAGAGGCGCTGACCGAAGCACAGGATTATGTCTACCGGACCCTGCAGAACGCCTGGCAGGCCGGCCGTGGCCAACTGATTCCTGACCGCCGTGGCTGACATCCGTGGCCTGTATGCCATTACCGACCCGTCGCTGATTCCGGCCGGGCGTTTGCTGGTGGCCTGTGAGGCCGCCCTGCGCGGTGGCGCCCGGCTGCTGCAATACCGTGACAAACCGGCCAGCCCGAGCGAGCGGCGGCAGCGGGCCGCCAGCCTGCGCGACCTGTGCCGCGACCATGGCGCTGCGCTGCTGATCAATGATGACCCGCAGCTGGCCGCCGACATTGGCGCCCGCGGCGTCCATATCGGCCAGTCCGATGGCGCTATCCAGCGTGCCCGGCAATTACTCGGCCCCGACGCCATTATCGGCATCACCTGCCACGGCAACCCCGAACTGGCAAAGGACGCAGCCGAAGCGGGCGCCAACTACGCCGCCTTCGGCCGGTTCTTTCCGTCGCACACCAAACCCGGTGCGCCGCAAGCAGAACTATCCATACTGTCCACCCCCCTGACGCTGCCCAAGGTGGCCATTGGCGGCGTCACCCCGGATAATGCGCCCGCCCTGATTGCCGCCGGCGCCGACGCCGTGGCGGTGATCCACAGCCTGTTTTCTGCGGCGGACATCGAGGCGCAAGCCCGGCTGTTCGCCAACCTGTTTTCTCCGAAGGAGTAATCATGAGCCGCATCCATTCCGAAGACCTGTTCCGCAAGGCGCAGCTGCACATCCCCGGTGGGGTCAACTCGCCGGTCCGGGCATTCCGCGGCGTCGGCGGCCAGCCGGTGTTTTTCCACCGGGCTGAAGGTCCCTATCTGTTTGATGAAGACGACAACCGCTACATCGACTACATCGGCTCCTGGGGACCGATGATTCTCGGCCACGGCAATGCCGAGGTATTGGCTGCCGTGAATGAAGCGGCCCGCAATGGCTTGAGCTTCGGCGCGCCCACCGCCGCCGAAGTGGAGATGGCGGATCTGGTCTGCGAGCTGGTGCCGTCGATGGACATGGTGCGCATGGTCAGCTCCGGCACCGAGGCCACCATGAGCGCGATCCGGCTGGCCCGTGGCTATACTGGCCGTGACACCCTGATCAAGTTCGAAGGCTGCTATCACGGCCACGCCGATTCCCTGCTGGTAAAAGCCGGCTCCGGCGCCCTGACCCTTGGCGTGCCGAGCTCCCCGGGCGTGCCGGCGGCACTGGCGGAACATACCCTGACACTGGAATACAACAATGCCGCCCAGGTCGAAGAGACGTTCGCGAAGATGGGTGACCAGATCGCCTGCGTGATCGTCGAGCCGGTGGCCGGCAACATGAACTGCGTGCCACCGATGAACGGCTTTCTCAAAACGTTGCGCAAATGCTGCGACGAGCACGGCACGGTACTGATTTTTGACGAGGTCATGACCGGCTTCCGGGTTGCCCTTGGCGGCGCCCAGGCGCTGTACGACATCACCCCGGATCTGACCACGCTGGGCAAGGTTATCGGCGGCGGCATGCCGGTGGGTGCCTTCGGCGGCAAGCGCGTGATCATGGAGCATCTGGCGCCGCTCGGCCCGGTGTATCAGGCTGGCACCCTGTCCGGTAACCCGGTGGCCATGGCTGCCGGCATGGCCACCCTGAAGCAGATTCGTGAGCCCGGATTCTTTAACGAACTCGGCCGGCTAACCACACGGCTGACTCAGGGCCTGGAAACCATGGCGCGGGAAAAAGGCATTGCCATGACCACCAATCAGGTCGGCGGCATGTTCGGACTGTTTTTTACCGACCAGACCCGGATTGCTTCGCTGGGCGACGTCATGGGCTGCGACCAGGAGCGCTTCAAAAAATTCTTCCACGCCATGCTGGATCGTGGCGTTTATCTGGCACCAAGTGCGTTCGAAGCCGGCTTTGTCTCGATCACCCACACCGATGCGGTGATTGATGACACGCTGGAGCGGACCCGCGAGGCATTTCGGGCCCTGTAGGAGCGCTCGATCGACCGCTCCTGCACAGAAACTGTTCCTGTGACACAAGTAACCAGAGTGCGCCAACAGCGTTGACCTGAGCGCTGATTAGCGGCACGGTGACGCTGTAACAAGCCAGCCGCTCAGACATCGAAGCGGCATCCTCCACCACGGAAGGAAAGAGGCCCGCACGTGACCTCCTCTCTGCCACCGGATTTCAGCCAGGCTCTGCTGCAGCGATTCAGTTCGGTGCGGCAGCGTTCGCTACACTACTGTGCACCGCTGCAACCGGAAGACTGCAATCTGCAAGCGATACCGGAGACCAGCCCGGCAAAGTGGCATCTGGCCCACACCGGCTGGTTCTTCGAAACCTTTCTGCTGAAACCGTATCTGCAGGGCTACCGGGTTTTCCACGACCGCTTCGAGTATCTGTTCAACTCCTACTACAACGCTGTTGGCTCGCAATATCCGCGCGCCCGCCGTGGCTTGCTGTCGCGGCCAACGCTGGACGAAGTGCTTCACTATCGTTTGCATGTCGATCAGGGCATGACAACCCTGCTGTCACAGATCGATCATCCGGCCCGAATGGAGATCCTCCGTCGCATGGAACTCGGGCTGCATCATGAATATCAGCATCAGGAACTGTTCTTCACCGACATCAAGTACAACCTCGCCTGTAACCCGCTGGCGCCCCGATATCGCCCGCAAAAAGAGCACATAGCCACCACAACTGCCAATGCCATTCGCTGGCAAAGCTTCGACGGCGGACTGATCCGCATCGGCAGCGACGGCCATGATGGCTTTGTGTTTGATAATGAAACACCAGCGCATCAGCGTTTTCTGGCGCCGTTCCAGCTCGCCTCCCGGCCGGTCTGCAACGCCGAGGTGCTGGCGTTTATCAATGACGGCGGCTACCGCACGGCATCACTCTGGCTCGCTGACGGCTGGGCCAGAGTCCAGCAGGAGCAGTGGCAGCACCCGCTTTACTGGCAACACAGTGATGATGGCTGGCAGGTATTTACCCTGCATGGTTTGTCAGCGCTCAACCCTGCTGACACAGCGGTACACCTCAGTGCTTATGAGGCCGATGCGATTGCCCGCTGGCTCGGCGCGCGCCTGCCGGATGAAGCCGAGTGGGAACTGGCGGCAAGCTCGCTGCCGGTGCAGGGCCACTTTGTTTCAGTAAACGGATTGCTGCAGCCAGGACCGGCGGATGACACACCACTGTCACAGCTGTTCGGCAGCGTCTGGGAATGGACTTCCTCCAGCTACGCCCCTTACCCGGGCTATCGCCCGGCCGAGGGCGCACTGGGTGAATACAACGGCAAGTTCATGTGTAACCAGCTGGTGTTACGGGGTGGCTCCTGCGTTAGCGATGAGCAGCAACTGCGCCGCGGTTACCGCAACTTTTTCTACCCGCCGGACCGCTGGCAGTTCAGCGGCCTGCGACTCGCCAGGGACGGAGACAGCGCATGAGCAGCCCACAAAAGCAGGCCCGTTTTCATTATCAGGATCTCGGCCCGGCCAGCAGCAACAGTCGACAGGAAGTGCTCGCCGGCCTGCGCGAGACACGCAAGCGAATCAGCCCGAAATATTTTTATGACGACACCGGCTCGCTGCTGTTCGAAGAGATCACTCGTCAACCCGAGTACTACCCGACTCGCACGGAACGACGCATTCTCAGCGAGCATGCCGCGGACATGGCGGCAGCGATTGGCACCGGCACGGTACTGATGGAACCTGGCGCCGGCAGCTGCGAGAAAGTCCGACTGCTGCTCGATGCACTGAAACCTGCCGCCTATGTGCCGATCGATATCGCCGGTGACTTTCTGCAACGCTCAGCCAGCGCCCTGCAACGGGAGTTTCCATGGCTGCGCATTACTGCACTTCGCGCCGACTTTGCGGCCATGCCGTCACTGCCCGCAGACCTGACGGACGGCCCGAGAACGCTGTTCTATCCCGGCTCGACACTGGGCAATTTCTCACCACTGCACGCCACCAGTTTTCTGCGGCATGCAAAACGTCTTGTCGGCACCGGGGGCAAGTTGCTGATCGGCGTTGATCTGGACAAGGACAGCACCACTCTGAATCGCGCCTACAATGACAGCGCCGGGGTCACAGCCCGTTTCAACCTCAATATCCTTAACCACCTGAACCGGATTCTGCCGGCCGATTTCCAGCCATCACAGTTCAGCCATGTCGCTTTCTATAATCGCGATTGCCATCGCATCGAAATGCATCTGGAAAGCAGAACGGACCAGACTGTCAGCGCAGCTGGATCAACCATCCATTTCACCGCTGGCGAACGGATTCATACAGAAATTTCCTGCAAGTATTCAGTTGAAAGCTTTACCGCTCTGGCGGCGGCGGCAGGCCTGAATGTGCGGGAGTGCTGGCGAGATAACGACAACCTGTTTGCGGTGTTCCTGCTTTCTGCAGAGGCTCGCTAACTCTGAACCAACGGAATTATCTGCGGCATGCTGGCGGGAATCTGGCGTGTGCCCTGCTGCCATTGTTCCAGCAGCCAGTTTGCGTGCGCCATCATGGTCGGGCGCAGCCAGCGCGGAATATCTTCCACCGCCCAGCTGCCGGTCAACCGGAAACGGGCGCAACCGGTGCAATCCTGAAGACAGAAACGGCGTTGATAGACTGGCCCGGTTCCCTGCTCCCTCGGGCTTTGGCACTGTTCCATGTAGGGGCAACGCATCAGCTGGTCTCAGCGTGAACGGTTGGTCAGAGTACGACTATTCCGTTCAGGCGGACAATGATGTCAAAATGGCCTCATCAAGTACTGACGTTGCGAAGTGTCTTTCAGCATTAATGGCGCCGCATCAGCATCTCGGCCTCAAGTCGGGCGCGTGCGGCGCCATCCTCATTGCCCTGACGCGCCCTCGCCGTTGCCACCAGCTGCCATAGAGCCGACTGATAGGCCGGCCTTTCGGGCGCCAGACGTAATGCCCGCCGGGCCATGACTTCGGCGCTTTGCGGATCACCCTCGCGCAAACGCAGCTCCGCCAGCTCGCGGTAGAGCCAGGACGACTCCGGTTGCATATACAGGGCCCGCTCCAGATAACGGCCGGCGGCAGACAGCTGGTTCTGCTCTCTGGCCGTGACCGCCTGTTGCCAGAGCGTTTCCGCCGCGCTGCCCTTTAACGGATCCTCCGGTGGCATCGACATCGGCGCCAACGGATCAGCCATGCGGGCGGTGCAGGCTGCCAACACCAGCAGTGCCAACACCAAGATCAGTCGAACAAGCCTTTGAACCATTTCCTGATGCCTCCGGGTACCGACTGAACCTTGCCACAGGCACTGGTCTGCTGCGGGATCGATGCCATTATCAACGGGTATTCGCGGGCGCCATCACAACCTTTGCCACTGAGACGGATACCGTCCGGGTCCAACCATACCAGCTCGACACCGGCCGGGGGGGCCAGTCGCATGGACCGTTGCGGCAGTGCCGCCATGATGCTGGTCCAGATTCTTAGCGGCCCACTGCTACCGGTAAAACCTGTATCAGCATTATCGTCACGACCAAGCCAGACCAGCGCCAGATGACTGCCGCTGAAACCGGCAAACCAGGCATCGCGCTGGCCGTCACTGGTGCCGGTCTTGCCGGCCACGACCAGCTTTTCCGGCAGCTGCGCCACCGCATAACGACCGGTGCCCTGAGTCATGGTCTGGCGCAGGGCCCACTGCAGCAGATAAGCGGGTTCCGGATCAATCACCTGCTCCGGCCGCACCGGATAACGAGCCAATGGCTGGCCATGTCGATCCAGCACATCGGTGATCGCTCGCAGCGGTGTACGCTGACCGCCTGTGGCGATGGTCTGGTACATCACCGCAGTTTCAAACGGACTCAGGTTCAGGCTGCCCAGAAAAATGCTCGGATAGGGAGGAATCCGACTCTGTACCCCGAGCTTCTGGAAGGTCCGGATTACCTCCCCCAGGCCGGCATCCAGACCGAGACGGGCAATCGCCTGATTACGCGACTGCGCCAGCGCATCCGTTATCGACATGGCGCCGAGGGATTGGTTGTCGAAGTTTTTCGGCTGCCAGACCTGACCGTCTTCCATGCGCACTTCAAACGGACCGTCGGTAACGACCGTGCCGAGATGAAATCTTGCCGGCTGCTGCAGGGCCGCCAGCACCACCGCCGGCTTGGCCAGTGAGCCGATCGGCCGCTGCGCATCCAGCGCCCGGTTGAACCCGGCGCTGCGCGGTGATTTGTCACCCACCAGCGCCAGCACATCGCCCTGATCCGGTGCGGTAATGATCACCGCACCATTGAGCTCCTTGTGCGGAACCAGAAAATCACTGAGCTTCTGCTCCGCCACCAGTTGCGCCAGCACATCCAGTGTCGAATGGATGATCAACCCTTCCGAAGCCAGAATATGCGACGGGTAATCCCGCGCCAGCTGGCGGCGCACCAGATCAATAAAATGCGGGAAGGCATACAGGGCCGAGCCGCCCTTTGGCACCACATCCAGCGACTTGTTGCGGAAGTGGCTCAGCACCTTCTCATCGAGCAGGCCCTGACTGGCTGCTGCCTGCAACACGGTATCGCGGCGCTGCCGGGCACGCTCGGGGTGGCGGCGCGGATCGTAGTAACTCGGGCCTTTCAACAAGCCGATCAGCATGGCGAACTGGTGCGGCTCCAGCTCCGCCAACGGCCGGCCGAAATAGAACTGCGCCCCCAGCCCCATGCCATGAATCGCGCGACCGCCGTCCTGACCGAGATACACCTCGTTCAGGTAGGTCTCCATGATCTGCGCCTTGCTGTAGTGCAGCTCCAGCAGCAATGCCATGGGAATCTCGACCAGCTTGCGCGACAGGGTCCGCTCGCGCGTCAACCAGAAGTTTTTCACCAACTGTTGGGTCAGGGTGCTACCGCCCTGCTCCAGCTCGCCGGCACGCAGATTGGCAAACACGGCACGCATCAGGCCACGGATGGAAATGCCGTGGTGCTCATGAAAGCTACGGTCTTCCGTGGCCATCAGCATATGCACCAGTAACGGCGGCACTTCTTCCAGCTTCACCAGCACCCGGTCCTCGCTGTGGCCGGGGTGAATGCTGCCGATCTGCAGCGGCTCAAGGCGGGCCACCGGCACTGGCCGACCACTGCCGTCGGTCAATTTGCCAATGTGCGGCCCGTCAATGCGCAGCCGCACCAGCTGTGCCGGCTCGCCGCCGTCGCTGTCGCGGAAGCCGCGGGTATGCAGCAGCACACCACCATCAAAACGGGCATAGCTGCCCGGCTCGCGGGCCGCGCTGTCAGGCCGGTAGCGCAGTAGCGATAACAGTTGCTCAAGGTTCTGCCCGGTCATCGCGCGGCCGCTGTACAGCTCCACCGGCCGGGCATAGACCCGCGCCGGCAGCTGCCACTGATGATTGTCGAAGCGCTGGCGGATGCGGGCATCCAGCCAGGCCAGGCCGAGCAGGCCGATGACCATCCCGACCAGCAATAACTGCCAGAACAGCCGCCGCCAGCGCATGCTGCCAACCGCTGCGGACCCTGCCGGTGCCTTTCGGCTCGGGGATTTCTTCTTAACCGGAGATTTTCTCGATGCACTCATGGGCCGGCAGTATATAGCAGCGGCGGCCCGCCGACCGCGACACAACAAAGGCCGGCTGGGGATATCGACCCGCCTTCACGTTTGGCAATAGCCCCTGCCATCACCATAATGTTCGATCTTTGCTTTCAGGAACCCTGACTCATGACCCAGCGCTACGACATCTACGCCATTGGCAATGCCCTCGTCGACACCGAAGTCGAGGTCAGCGATGCCTTCCTTGCGCGCATGGGCATCGGCAAGGGCATGATGACGCTGGTGGATGAAGCCCGACAGCACGAGCTGGTTGCCGCGTTGAACAGCGACGGCCGGGTGCATCGTCGTGCCAGCGGCGGCTCGGCCTGCAATACTGCAGTGGCTGCGCAGTACTTTGGTGCCCGCACTTACTATGCCTGCCGGGTTGCCGATGACGACACCGGTCATTTTTTCGTCGACGACCTGCGCGCTGCTGGCGTCGACACCAATATGGCCGGCAGTAAAAGCAACGGCGTCAGCGGCAAGTGCCTGGTCATGATCACCCCGGATGCCGAGCGCACCATGAACACCTTTCTTGGCATTTCCGAGACGGTCGGCGAAGAAGCCGTAATTGAAGAGGCGGTGGCGGCCTCCCGGTTTGCCTATATCGAAGGCTATCTGGTCACCTCACCCAGCGCCCGCGCCGCCGCCATCCGTCTGCGTGAAACCGCGAAACGGGCCGGTGTCCGTACGGCCCTGACTTTCTCTGATCCGGCCATGGTGCAGTTCTTTGCCGACGGCTTGCGCGAGATGATCGGTGACGGTGTCGACATTCTGTTCTGCAACGAGGCCGAAGCCTTCGGCTTTTCCGGCACCGACAATATCGATGCCGCCATCGATTCACTGAAAGCGCATGCCAATGCACTGGTCATTACCCGCGGCGCCCGCGGTGCGCGTCTGTGGGATGGCGAGAGCATCATTGATATCGAGCCGTTCCCGGTAAAGGCTGTAGACACCAACGGTGCCGGTGACATGTTTGCCGGGGCGTTTTTGTACGCACTGAGCCAGAACCACGACTTTGCCACCGCCGGCCGCCTGGCCAGCGCGGCAGCGGCGCGGGTGGTCAGCGACTTCGGCCCGCGCCTGCCGGCGGCGGAACACCTGGCCATTCGCCGCGACATTCTCGGCCACTGAGTTAAACCATTTGCCTCGATCATCGGGCAGCAACAGGACCTGATCATGCACATGCTTTGCCGTATTGATGAACTGCCGGATGACGGCGCCCGGGAATTCAGCGCCGACGGTCAATCGATTGTCGTGGTGCGCCGCGACGGCCAGATCCATGCCTGGCTGAACTGGTGCCCGCACCTCGGCATCGAGCTGAACTTCCAGCCGGATGTGTTTCTTGATTCCGACAACCAGTTCATTCAGTGCGCCAACCATGGCGCCCTGTTCGAAATCGATTCCGGCCACTGCCTGTCCGGCCCATGCAGCGGCGATAAACTGGTGGCAGTAAAACACAGCGTGCGTGGTAACGAGTTGTGGGTTGATGAGCTGCCGCAACCGGCATGACTACCTTGCCGTCCAGCCACCCGTTTGATGCACTGACCCCGGATGTCATTCTTGATGCTGTCGAGCAACAAGGCTGGCAAACCAGCGGCCATTTTCTCGCCCTGAACAGCTACGAAAATCGTGTTTACCAGATCGGCATTGAAGATGACGCGCCGATCATCGCCAAGTTTTATCGGCCGGCGCGCTGGACTGATACCCAGATCCTCGAGGAGCACTCTTTTACCGCCGAGCTTCTTGATCAGGAACTGCCCGTGGTCCCGCCACTGCAGGATGCAGAGGGCCGAACGCTTTTTCGATATGGTGATTTCCGCTTCAGCCTGTTTCCACGCCGTGGCGGCCATGCCCCGCCACTTGATGATGACAACTGCCTGGAATCCATGGGCCGATGGCTGGCCCGCTTTCACAATGTCGGCGCAGTACGCGCATTCAGCGCGCGTCCATCGCTCACCATCGACAGCTTCGGACACCAATCCGTTGCTTTTCTGAGTGAAAATTTTGTCCCGAAAGATCTGCTGCCGGCCTGGCAAAGTATTACCCGTGACCTGCTCTCCATGGTGGAGGACCGCTTCGCCAGCGGCCGCAGCATCCACATGCTGCGCAGCCATGGCGACTGCCATCCCGGCAACGTGCTCTGGCGCGATGATGCCCCACACTTTATTGATCTGGATGATGCCCGCATGGCACCAGCCACCCAGGATCTGTGGATGTTGCTGTCCGGCGAACGCGAACAGCAGCAACAGCAGCTCGGCGCCATCCTTGATGGCTATAACGAGTTTCGCGACTTTGATACGGCCGAGCTGCGCCTGATCGAACCGCTACGCACCCTGAGGATGCTGCAATTCTCGGCCTGGATCGGCCAGCGCCGGGACGACCCGGCCTTCCCGCGTGCTTTTCCGTGGTTTAACAGTCCGCGTTACTGGGGCGAATTTATTCTTGATCTGCGCATGCAGATGTCGGCATTGCAGGAACCTGGTCTGATTTACTGATTGTTGAGAATCACGACCATCCGGTAGCTGTCTTGCCAATGATTCGATATAAAAGAGGATGTCAGTGGCAAGCCGGTAGTTCCCCATGGCAAATGCAGTTCAAGAACAGAAGCTCAGCGAGCTGATCAGCAGGTATATAAAGGGCCTGCCCCAGCGACTTCTTGCCATCAGTCAAGCCTGGGAGCGCCTCAAACACGTCGAGTGGAATGACAGGCACATTGATATCATGCTGCAGGAAGCTCACAAACTTGCCGGTAGCGGTAAAACATTCCAGTTTCCTGATATCAGCACCCGTGCTGCAGAGCTGGAATCCGCGCTACTGGCCTCGCGTCAGCCGCAGGGCGCCGGCCCGGATCAGCAGCAGCTGATCGCAGCGGCACTGGATTCTCTTGGTGGGGCCATTCGATACGCCATTGCAACGCACCAGGGCAAGACGCCAGTGCTACCGGTCACGCCATCGAACAGTCGCAAGACTGCCACCCTGACGCTTATTGAGGACGATGCTGATCAGGCCGCGCTGCTCAGCGAGTGGCTACTCCACGCTGGATATCAAACCCGACATTTTTCCAGCCCGGCAGAATACCAACCCCGCGACTCGAACGAGCCAGAAATAATCCTGCTCGACATCCATTTCTCCGGCTATGAAAGTGATGGCCTCACCTGGCTGGAGCAGGTGAGGGAAAAGATACCGGCCCATTGCCCGATCATCATCATGTCTACCCGGACTGATCTGGTTGCACGCATGCGCGCCCTGCGCGCAGGCGCCAGCGGCTTCATCAGCAAGCCAATTGCGCTTGATGAGCTCGAAGGCATGCTTACGCGAACGCTCCAGCAATCCGCACCGGAGCGGGAAAGAATACTTTGCATTGATGATGATCAGGAGATGCTCGCCTTCTATGGCGAGGTGCTTGGCAGTGCCGGCTATCAGGTCGAAACATTGGAGCAGCCGTTAAAGATACTGCATCGACTGGAGCACTTCCGCCCCGACCTGATCATTCTCGACCACAGCATGCCAGGCTGTAGCGGCGCTGACCTGGCCGCGATGCTGCGTCAGGATCCGCAATTTATGACCCTGCCAATAATTTTTGCCTCTGCGCATGCAGCGGAGTCTGTGCGGCGGCAACCGCAACTATTGGTCAATGACTGGCTGAAAAAACCGGTGGAGGCGGAATCGCTGCTGCTTGCCGCAAAACGCCAGCTGGCCCGGAGCGCTCAGCTCAGTAGCCATATCCGCAAGATCAGCCAACGACCGGCCAATAGCCTGTTACTTCATGAGGGCGCCTTTCTTGCTGAACTGGAGAAACTGATATCACAGTCACAAGGCAAAAAAAGCTATCAGCTACTTCATATTGCCGTCGACCAGCACAACTACCTTCTGGCGAAAGAAGGGCGACAGCAGGTGGCGCGGCAAACCCGGGATATCGAGCAGTTCCTGTGTCAACGGCCCGAGATAGCCGGTCATGGCTGTGTTATTGGATCTCTTTCGTTCATGGTGCTGGCGAACACCGAAAATGATCATTTTGCCGAATCATTGCTTGCCATGCTCGCGGCCAAAAAGTGGTTGCTTTCTGATGGCGCGCTAACATTCAGCATCGGCAGCACGCCTTTTTCTCCCGGCGCACACCTTGGGGACACTCTGCGGCGTGCCGAACAAGCCTGTGCAGAAGCGATAAAGCAAGGCGGCAACCGGGCAAAAGTCCAGTCCGCCACTGCCACCTCAGGCGCTTCCGTTGGCGACCATCAGGAAGCGGTGACGTTGATACGCAACAAGCGCTTCAAGCTGATGTTCCAGCCAATCATCAACCTGGAAACCGGGGAAACCCTGTTCGAAACTTTTGTTCGCCTCGAAGGCAAGGACGGCCATAGTTTCACGCCGCAGAATTTTGCCGCGCTGGTTGCCGCCAATCTTGATGGCGGCGCCTATAGCCTGGATCGCTGGCTTCTTGATCAGGCGCTACTGCAGCTTATCGCACTGGGAGGCAAGGAAGCGGAAAAGTATGCGGTAGTTATCCGGCTCTTTTCCTCAGTGGCACAGATGGAAAAGCTGGTGCCCATGATCAGCAATGCACTGTCCAGCTCTCGCATTCGCGGGTCTCGCAGGGTTGTTTTTGCGGTACCTGAATCGCACCTGGTACGGGAACCGGAGCGAGCCCGGGGTGTCTTCGAGAAACTGGCAGGCCTGAAATGCGGCGTCATGCTAACCGATGTTGGTGACACCGACTTCAGCCATCACGTCATTCGGGATGCTGGCAGTGTGGATTTCATCAAGCTGGCATTACGGTACGGCAAGTCACAGGAGGGCGCAGAGCTGATTACGCCGCTGCTGGAGGATATTCGTCAGCATTTCAACGGCAATATTGCCCTGATTGCTGCCGGCGTGGAGGACATGTCAGTGATGACTGCCTTCTGGGACAAGGGTATCCGCTATTTTCAGGGCTATTTTATCCAGCGCCCTGCAGATGTCATGCAATACAACCCCAATGCCTGAGCAAGCCCATGTTGAAGCCTGTCAAACCCGCCAATGAAGCTGATCGTCTCGCTGCCCTCCATGCCCTTGGCGTCCTTGATACGTCTCCGGAAGAACGCATCGACCGGATCACACGGCTTGCCCGCAGCTGTCTGAATGTACCCATTGCACTGGTTAGCCTGATTGATGAAAACCGCCAATGGTTCAAGTCTCGTCAGGGACTCGATATTTCGGAAACGCCGAGAGACCTGTCGTTCTGTGCTCACGCAATACTGAATGGCGATCTGTTTATTGTGCCGGACGCCCTTCGCGACCCGCGTTTCATTGATAACCCCTATGTCATTGGCGATCCTTACATACGTTTCTATGCCGGCATGCCCATTACCCTGAGCAGCGGCTTCACTGTTGGCACCCTGTGCATCATGGATCGTCGGCCACGCCACCTTGAGGCGCGACAGGTTTCGATTCTTGAAGATCTTGGTCGCTGTATTGTTGGAGAACTGGAAAGCCAATCAACACTGTCTTATCTGAAAACCATTCGAGATCAGGAACAACAGCTTCGCGCCGTGCTTAATGGTGTCAGTGAGGCGATTATACTGGTGGCCGACACCAATATAATTCAGGCTGCCAATCCAGCCGCAACTCATCTGTTCGGCCTCGAAACAAGTCAACTCATCGGCAAACAGGTGACATTCCTGCTACCGGAAATTGACAAGCTCCAGTGGCAGAGCAGAACTCGCGCCGAGCGCCAACACACACGTGTGCTGGCAGAAAATGGCGCCGAGCTTGATGTCGAGGTATCCATTCAGCGCAGCACGGTTAATGAGCACTCGATGCAGGTAATGGTCATTCAGGATGTCACTGATCGCCTCAAAGTTGAACGCATGAAGGCAGAGTTTGTATCGACTGTCAGCCACGAATTGCGCACACCGCTGACCTCCATACGAGGCGCCCTGGATCTGGTGCTGGATCGCTTTCACAATCAGTTGCCGGACAAGGCCGCCATGATGCTGCAAACCGCAAAGCGCAACAGCGAAAGGCTGACGCTGCTAATCAACGACATTCTGAACCTGGAAAAACTGGAGGCGTCCTCCTCGCCGCTGGACATGGAGGAGCTGGATATCGTCACCCTCACTGAACAGGCAATCTCCGCCAACGAAAGCTATGCCCAGAAGTATCAGGTCAGACTTGTCCTGAAAGATGCGCCGATTCTTGCCTGGGTTCACGGTGATGAGCACCGGCTGTTTCAGGTCTACGCCAATCTGTTGTCGAATGCCATCAAGTACTCGCCCGTTGGTGGCACCGTGGAAATCTCAATCAGCTCCGCTGTCGGCAAGGTGACCGTCAGTATCCGCGACCACGGCCCCAGCATTCCCGACTCTTTCCGGGACAGGGTTTTCCAGCGCTTTGCCCAAGCGGACAGCTCGGATTCCCGTAAACGCGGCGGCACCGGACTGGGTCTGAGCATTGCCCGGTCAATCATAGAACGGCATTACGGCACGATCGGATTCCGTCCCGCCGAGGGAGGTGGCACGGTCTTCCAGTTTTCCCTGCCTGTCAGTGCCCCGACGGAGGAAAATACGCATGCCTGATTCAGTCAAACTGCTGTATGTCGATGACGACGACGACATCAGCAGCATCGTCGAGCTGGCCTTTGAAGGCGACGATAGATTCCATCTGACTGTCTGCCACTCCGGGCAGGAAGCGCTGATTGCTGCAGAACAAGCGCCGCCGGACATGGTGCTGCTGGATGTGATGATGCCGGGTATGGATGGCCGAGCAACCTGGCGCGAGTTGCGGGCGATGCATAGCCTGGCCGATATCCCGGTGATCTTTCTGACCGCCAAGGTTCAACCCGCCGAATTGCAGGAACTGTTCCAGCTTGGCGCAGCGGATGTGATCGCCAAGCCTTTTGAAGCTCTGTCCCTGCCCGACCGCTTGCTGGCCATCAAGCGGCAATAGCACGGAATGCCCGGTTGTTACCCCCCGGAGCGCAGAGGCACCGGGATATCCAGCCTGAACCCGTCCGCCTGTATAACGGTCTTCCAGCACATCACAACCACACCTTCTGCTATTGCCCTGCGCAGTAAATCGCCGTACGTCGAATCTATCTCGTCGGCCGGGCGTACCGCCTTCGCACCGGTATGTTGAGCACAGAAAAACAACACCGCCCTGTGCCCCTGCCTGACCACTTCCATCAACGTCAGCAAATGCTTCTGGCCGCGCTTGGTGACCGCATCCGGAAAGGCAATGACACCATGATCCGGTTCATCCTCGGCCGGGCCCAGTGTCACATTCTTGACCTCGATATAGGTGTGCGCGCCATCGGCATGATCCAGCGCGATATCAAAGCGGCTGTCAGCAAAGGTGACTTCCCGACGCAGCGCGGCAAAACGCTTCAGCCCGGGAATACGCTTTTCCAGAATCGCTTCCGCAACCAGCTGATTGGTGCGCGCCGTGTTGACCCCGGCCCAGTGACCATGGGCCACCTGCACAGCCTCCAGAGTGTGACGATATTTGCGCGCCGGGTTGCCGCTGTCCGAGTACAACACCGCCGCGCCAGCCGGCTGGCAGTTCTTCATTGAGCCGGTATTCGGACAGTGCAAGGTAATGACGCTGCCATCAGCCAGTTCAACATCGGCCATAAAGCGCTTGTAGCGGCGAATCAGCTTTGCCTGCTGCAGCGGCGGATCAAATTTCATCTGCCGTTCCTGCTGACAAAGCGGCGCAGCCGCTCCAGCGCTTCCTGCAAACGCCCTTCATCCGTGGTGTAGGCAATGCGCAGACATTTTTCCGGGCCATGCACGGCACCAAAATCCGCACCCGGCGTCAGGGCAACAAACTCCTGTTCCAGCAACTGCTCGCAGAAGGCGAAGCTGTTATCGGTAACAGCGCTGGCATCGACATAGATGTAAAACGCGCCCTGCGGCTCGCCAATAACCTTCAACCCCAACCCCGGCAATGCCTGTAGCACAAGTTTACGGCGCGCATCGAGCACATCGCGACGACGATCCAGTTCAGCGCGGGTTTCCGGCAGAAATGCCGCCAGCGCTGCATGCTGGGATATAGTGGCGGGGGCGATAAAAAAGTTCTGCGCCATACGTTCCAGCGCAGCGACATGTTCGTCCGGCACTACCATCCAGCCCAACCGCCAGCCGGTCATACCGAAATATTTGCTGAAGCTGTTCAGCACCAGCGCGTCAGGCGCATCAGACAACACCGTGTGAACCGGTTGTTCGTACACCAGTCCCTGATAGATCTCGTCAACAATCAGGGCGCCGCCCAGTTCGCGTACTGTCGCCGCGATGGCAGAACATTCATCGGCGGACAGCACGGTGCCGGTAGGGTTATCCGGCGAGGCCAGCAATGTGGCCACGGTGTTCGCCTGCCAGCACTGGCGGATTTTGCCGGCACTGACACGAACATCCGTCATGCTGCCGTCACGACACAACGGCAATGTCTGCGGCACGCCATTGACCAGCTCGACAAAGTGCCGGTTGCAGGGATAGCCCGGATCAGTCAGCAATACCCCGTCACCGGGATCAACCAGTAATGCCAGCGCCAGCTGCAAGGCACCGGAAGCACCGGGCGTCACGATAATCCGGCGGGGAGCCAGCATCAAATCGAAACGGTCGGCATAATAGTCCGCAATGGCCTGACGCAGGGCCGGCAGGCCGGTGGCGGGCGTGTAATGGGTCAGGCCCGCCGTCAGCGCCCGCTGGCCGGCGGCAACGATGGGCGCTGGCGTCGGAAAGTGCGGTTCGCCCACTTCCAGATGGATGACATCATGACCGGCGGCCTGCAGGGCCTGCGCCCGCCCGAGCAGCGCCATGACATGAAACGGGGCAATACGGTCGTTCCGGGAGGCCTGGCGAAACATGCAAATCAGTCCTTCTGTCGACTTTCAGTTTGGATACGTCCGGCTATAATGCGCGGCGCTTTTGCCAGGGCGACGTTCCATGGGTGACAGGACCCGATGTGACGGGTATTGTCGGACGTTTAGTCGGACCTGAGGTCCGGGCCGGCGGAGCCGGTGGCACACTAACAGCGAGCAGCGAGTATGTTAAGGGAGTTGATCAGAATGGCTACCCGCAAGAAAAGCAGCAGCACCAAACCGACAGCCAAAGCCACCCCGAAGGCGGATGCCGCAAAGAAGTCTGCTGCGGCCAAACCGGCCAAAACCCTGAAAAAAACCGCTGCAGCGAAACAGCCCGCTGCCAAGGCATCTGTAGTGAAAGCGCCCGCAAAAAAAGACAGCAAGCCCAAAACTGCCAAGCCTGCCACGAAAAAAGCTGCCGCCAAGCCCACGGCAAAACCGGCTGCAAAAAAGGCCGCAGCGAAGGCAGCTGCAAAGCCCGCGGCAAAAAAAGCCGGCCAGCCAGGCGCCAGCAATAAACCCGCCCCGAACAAAAAAGCAGCGCCCGCCAAGACGAAGGCCACTGCCCCGGTAAAAGGCAAAGCTGGAACAGCAAAGACTGATACCAGCAAGAAATCTCCGGCAAAATCGGCAGCCCCAAAAACTGCCGCCAAGCCGAAAGCAACACCCAAGGCGCCCGCACCGAAGCCGGCTGCCGCCAAACCTGCGGCCAGCAAGACGCCGGTGAAACAGGAATCAGCGAAACCGAAAACCGCCAGGAAGGCAGCGGTGAAACCGGCCAGTGCATCGGCTATTCCCGCCCGGCCTGCTTCCGTGTTACCGGCCAAACCGAGTGCGGGGAGAGCAACGCAGTCCTCTGTACAGGTACCGACACCCGTGAAACGCCAAACCAGCACCACCAACATTTCCGCTTCGACAACGCCGATTTTTGGCCTCGCACCCTACATGCCGGGCAAGAACGAGGAATACATGAGCCCGGCGCAGGGCGAGCACTTCCGCAAGATTCTGCTGGCCTGGCGCCAGGAACTGATGGAGGAAGCGGACCGCACCATGCACCATCTGCAGGATGAAGCCGCCAACCTGCCGGACCCGAACGACCGGGCCACCCAGGAGGAGGAGTTTGCCCTTGAGCTGCGCGCCCGTGATCGCGAGCGCAAGCTGCTGAAAAAGATCGAAAAAGCGCTCGACAAGGTCGACAAGGGTGACTACGGCTGGTGCGAAGCCTGCGGCATCGAGATCGGCATCCGCCGCCTTGAAGCGCGGCCCACCGCCGAGCTCTGTATCGATTGCAAGGAGCTTGCCGAGATCAAGGAAAAGCAGCTCGCCGGCTGATGTTCGCGGGCCTGCCTGATCTGCATGAAACGCCGGGGCAACCCGGCGTTTTGCATTGCCGGAGACAGCAATGACAGCACCGCACTATCGGGGCAGGTTTGCGCCAACACCGTCCGGGCCGCTACATTTCGGCTCGCTGGTGATGGCGCTGGCCAGCTGGCTGGACGCCCGCCACCATCAGGGCGAATGGCTGCTTCGTATTGATGATATCGATCCACCCCGCGAGCAACCCGGCGCCGCCGACAGCATCCTGCAGCAACTCGACGCCTTTGCCCTGCACTGGGACGGTCCGGTGCATTACCAGAGCCGCCGCCACGAGGCATATGAGGCGGCCGTGCAACAGCTGCTGGCAGCAGGGGATGCGTTTTACTGCAAGCTGTCCCGGCGCGAGCTGGAAGCAATCGACAACCTTCACCCCGGCAAGTCCATGGCGGTGAATAACGTCGAGGATGCCGCAGTCAGGCTCGCAGTGCCGGCCCGGCCGGTCTGTTTCGATGATCGCTTTCAGGGCCGCCAACGCTTTCATCTTGACCGGCACGAAGGCGCTTTTGTCATCCGGCGCCGGGATGGCCTGTATGCCTACCAGCTGGCCTGCGCCCTTGACGATGCCGACCTGGCCATCACCGATGTGGTTCGCGGCATCGACCTGCTTGACTCCACCCCGCGCCAGATCCATGTGCTGAATTGTCTTGATCGGCCACTGCCTCGCTACGGCCACCTGCCGGTGGTGCTGGGCGCCGATGGCCAGAAACTGTCGAAATCTGCCGGCGCCGCCGCCGTCGAAGACGGTCAGGCAGCAATGACGTTGCAGCGGGCTCTGTCACACCTTGGCATTGAGGTGGACCTTGATCGGCCTGAACAGATGCTCGGCGCCGCCTTGCAAACCGGCCTGCCTACCCATTCCTGAAGCAGCCGTTTACCATGCCAGTACCCGGTTACGGATGCGCGCATGTACACCGATCGTCTGCTGATCATATTTATTCTCGGCACCTATCTGCTGTCACCAACCATCATTGAATGGTGGAGTGATGGCGGCCGGGCCTGGTTCCGGCCTTTTCTGGTCTGGGGCCTGTTGATCGGTCTGAGTTACTGGATTGGTCGCAGCCGGGACTTCGATGGACTTTAATTTCTACTACCTGCTCGCCATCGCCGGTGCCTGGCTGCTGTTTCTTTTTCTGATTGCCTGGATCACCGACCGCGGCTGGCTGCCGGCCAGACTGGTGCGCCACCCGATGGTCTATGTGTTTTCCCTCGGCGTGTATTGCAGTGCCTGGGCGGTGTATGGCAGCGTCGGCTACGCCTATCAGTACGGCTACAACTACCTCGCCTATTTTCTCGGCATTTCCGGTGTATTTCTGCTGGCGCCGATTCTGCTGGCGCCGATTCTGCGTCTGACCAGCACCTACCAGCTCGGCTCGCTGGCCGACCTGTTTGCATTTCGCTATCGCAGCCGCGCCGCCGGCGCGCTGACCACGCTGATTATGCTCGCCAGCATGCTGCCGCTGCTCGCTTTGCAGATCAAAGCCGTTGCCGAATCCGTCGCCATCATGAGCGGTGATGCCCAGCCGCTGGATGTCGGCCTGTGGTTCTGCGCCATGCTTGCGCTGTTCGCCATTCTGTTCGGCGCCCGACACGCCACCGCCCGGGAAAAACATGAAGGTCTGGTGGTGGCCATGGCAACTGAATCGCTGATCAAGTTGGTCGCATTTGTCGGTGTTGCCCTGATCGGCCTGTTCGGTGTGTTCGATGGCCCGGACGGCCTGAATGAATGGCTCGACCAGCATCCGGAGATGCTCGCCCGGCTTTACTTCCCGCTGCACGACGGCACCTGGCATAGCCTGATTCTGGCATTCTTTGTCTCGGCGGTGGTGATGCCTCACATGTTCCATATGGCGTTCGCCGAAAACCTGAACCCCCGGGCACTGATCACCGCCAGCTGGGCAGTGCCGCTGATGCTACTGGTCATGGCGATCTGTGTGCCGATTATTCTCTGGGCTGCGCTGGCAACAGATGTCGCCACCCCGGCGGATTATTTTGCCCTTGGCCTGTCCGGCAGATTTGGCGATCAAGGCGCCCTGCTGGCCTATCTTGCCGGCCTTGCCGGCGCCACCGGCATGCTGATTGTCGCCACCCTGGCGCTGTCCGGCATGACCCTGCACCATCTGGTGCTGCCGCTGCGGCGGCCACAACCCGGCGAGGACCTGTACCGCTGGCTGCTGTGGGCACGGCGAGTTCTGATTGTCGGCGTGATCGCTCTGGCCTACCTGTTTTATTCCTGGCTCGGGCATCGCCACAGCCTGATTTCGCTCGGCGTGATGTCATTCGTCGCCACCTTGCAATTTGTACCGGGCCTGATCGGCACCCTGTTTTGGCCCGGCGGTAATCGTCGCGGCATGGTTACCGGCTTGCTTGCCGGCTTCCTGATCTGGCTGCTGATGCTGGTACTGCCCACGCTGGATCCATCGCTGCACTGGACCGGTTTGTCGGAACTGCTTGGCCTGCGCTTTGCCAGCCCGCTGACCCAGTGGCATACCATTGCGCTTATGTCGGTCGCCAGCAATGGCATCCTGTTTGCTGTGGTCTCGCTGGTTACCACCACCAGCAGCGCCGAGGAAAATGCCGCCCAGGCCTGTGCTGTTGACAGCCTGCGCCGCCCCTATCGCTGGGAGCTGGAGGCGGATGATGTCGACGACTTTATCCGCTCGCTGGCGCAACCACTCGGCGCCGTCACGGCCGAACGCGAAGTGGAGCTGGCACTGCGCGATCTCACCCTGAGCCGCAACGAAACCCGGCCGTACGCCCTTCGGCGCCTGCGCGATCAGCTGGAGACCAACCTGTCCGGCCTGCTGGGCCCGTCAGTAGCGCATCAGCTGGTCGACGATCACCTGCCCTACAAGGCTCAGGGTGAAAAGGAAAGTAACGAGGACATCCAGTTTATCGAGTCGCGTCTTGAGCAGTATCGCAGCCGGCTTTCCGGCCTTGCCGCTGAACTGGACAGCTTGCGCCGGTTCCATCGACAAACGCTGCTGGAATTGCCGATGGGCGTGATCTCGCTCGGAGCTGACGATGAAATTATCGGCTGGAACCTGGCCATGGAAAAGCTGACTGGCATTTCCGGCCGACGCATGATCGGTTCGCGTCTCGCCAATCTGCCGGGCCCCTGGCGCGAACCGTTGCTCGGGTTTGCCAGAGGCGATGTCAGTCATCAACCGCAACAGGAAATCAATCTGCGCAGCACCACTCGCTGGTTGAGCCTGCACAAGTCTCGAGTGCACGAATCACTACATGGTGAGCGCGATGCCGGCCAGGTAATCGTGGTCGAAGACGTCACCGAAATCCGGGCACTGGAACTGCGTGCGGCGCATAACGAGCGGCTTGCTTCGATCGGCCGCCTGGCCGCCGGTGTCGCCCATGAAATCGGCAATCCGGTCACCGCGATCGCCTGCCTGACCCAGAACCTTGCCCTCGGCGCCTCGGATGACGAATTGAATCAGGGCACCAGCCAGATTCTCGAACAAACGCGGCGCATCACCCGGATTGTCGAATCGCTGGTGACCTTCAGTCACAGCGGCCAGCTACCGCAACATCACCACTTGCCCGTCGATATTCATGACACCGCGGCGGAAGCCATTGCTTTGCTGGCACTGGACCCGGACCGCCGGCGCCAGCGTTTTGAAAATTATTGCGCCAACGACCTGATGGTGTCCGGTGATGCCCAGCGACTGCTGCAGGTTTTTGTTAACCTGTTTGCCAACGCCGCCGACGCCAGCCCGGATGATCAGCCGGTCCGCATTCACGCCGAACGCACCGCCGATCAGATAGTGGTGAGCATCGAAGATCTCGGTCATGGTATTCCGGCGGCTCTGCTTGATACCCTGTTCGAGCCGTTTGTCACCAGCAAACCGCCCGGACGGGGTACCGGACTGGGCCTGGCGCTGGTATACAGCATTATCGAAGATCACCGTGGCACCATCCGGGTGGAAAGCCCGACCCGAGAGGATCACGGCACACGCTTTATTATCAGCCTGCCGGCAGCCAATACCGTGCCGGCGGCGGACGGGATCACAGCATGAGTCATGTTCTGATTGTCGAAGACGAACCGGTTATTCGCGGCGCCCTGCGCAAGCTGCTGGAACGTCACGACCACAGCGTGGTAGAAGCCGACTCGGTGGAGCAGGCCGGCAGTCATGATCTGCGTGATTTTGATCTGATCATCAGCGACCTGCGCCTGCCCGGCGCCCATGGCACCGACCTGGTCCAGCAGGCCAGACCCACGCCGGTTCTGATCATGACCAGCTACGCCAGCCTGCGCTCGGCGGTGGATGCCATGAAACTCGGCGCCGTCGACTACATTGCCAAACCGTTTGATCACGATGAAATGGTGATGGCGGTCAGCCGCATCCTCAAGGAACGCACCCTCAAGCGTGGCAATGATGCACTGCGTGCCGATCTCGCCCAGCGATATCCGGTCAGCGATATGATTGGCGCCAGCGAAGTGATGCGTGCCCTGCTGCAACATATCGACCGTGTCGCCGTCACCGACAGCACAGTGCTGATCTGCGGAGAGTCCGGCTCCGGCAAGGAACTGGTCGCCCGCACCCTGCACGACCGTAGTGAGCGCAACCGCGGGCCGATAGTACCGGTGAACTGCGCGGCCATGGCCAATGAAGAACTGGAGCAGCTGCTGTTTGGCGTAGAGCGCGGCAATAATAGCGAGCGCAGCCTGCGTGGACTGGCAGAAAGCGCCGACGGCGGCACCCTGTTCCTGGATGAAATAGATGAACTGTCGCCATCCGCTCAAGGACGACTGCTGCAACTTCTTGAAAGCCAGACGGTACAGCGCATTGGTGCCACCAGTTCGCGCCGGGTGGACACCCGGATCATCGCTGCCAGCCATCGTGACCTGCCGCGACTGGTCGCTGACGGCAGCTTCCGCGAAGACCTCTACTACCGCCTGCAAGTGGTGCAACTCAACCTGCCGCCACTGCGCGAGAGGGGCGATGACATCCTGTTGCTGGCTGACAGCCTGCTGGAACGGATCAGCATCCGACTGAACCTGAAAACCGGCGGCTTCGGCGCTGAGGCCCGCCGCGCCATGAACCACCACCACTGGCCCGGCAATGTCCGTGAGCTGGAGAATGCCATCGAGCGTGCGGTAATCCTGGCCGATGGCGCGCCGATCACGGTAGAGTTGCTCGGCATTGATACAGCGGCAGTGCCGGTCCGTACTTTTCAGGACCCGAACGAGGATCTGTCTCTTGAGGACTACTTCGCCCGCTTCGTCATGGAAAATCAGGATCACATGACGGAGACCGAACTGGCCCGCAAGCTCGGCATAAGCCGCAAATGCCTGTGGGAGCGCCGCCAGCGTCTCGGCATCCCGCGTAGCCGCAATAGCGCTACCAGCGGATGATTTGCTACCAGACGTAACCGAAGTGTTACCGTCCTACACAGAAAACAAACGCCTGTTCCGGCAGTAGTCCAAGGGGAAACCCGGAAAGCCAGTAACTAATTGTTTTAAAACAAGATTTCCAATTATTGCAAAGCCTGCCCCACGACGGCACTATGATTTCCACGCTGCATAACAAAAACAACGGCGAATATGGCTCCCGGATCTAATAACAACAGCCGGCCGAGATAACAAAAACAACAGTTCAACGAGCCAATACAGCATGGCCGCCCAAATGAGGCGGACCGAAAGCAAAATCAGAAAACGAACAACAACAACAATAGAATCAGCGCAAAAATAGGGGATCAGGGCGGAGCTCTGGTCCCTTTTTACTTTTTACCCTCCCCCACTTCCGGCATGTGTGGCTGCTTGCAGGGCAGTACACCAAGCGATTATCGGGGAGCGACTGTACTGGCCCCTGCAAGCAGTCCATGCCCACAGACCGATATCCGTTACCCGAGCAGTCCACGTCGGTGTTAACATCCTCCGCTTCCTGACGCCCCGAAGGTCAATCCGTTCCATGCTTCGCAAGATTGCCAATTACCTGACGCAACCACTGGGCCCTGTGACCCGACTGCTCGGACGGAGTTCCGCCCCGGCTCTGCCGGTGCCGGAAATCCACTCCCGTGAGCACCACGACATTTCCCGTCGCGACATGAGTCGTGCGGCACTCAATGTGCTGTACGGCCTGAACAAGGGCGGCTTCGAGGCCTATCTGGTCGGTGGCTGCCTGCGTGACATTCTTGCCGGTGAAAAGCCGAAAGATTTTGATGTGGTCACCAATGCCACCCCTGAAGAGGTGCAGAAACTGTTTCGCCGCGCCCGGGTCATCGGCCGTCGGTTCAAGATTGTTCATGTCTACTTCGGCCAGGAAGCGATTGAGGTCGCCACCTTCCGTGCGCTGAGCGAGCCGGATGAACGCGAGGAATCCGAACACGGCATGATCCTGCGCGACAATATCTACGGCAGCATTGAGGAAGATGCGCTGCGCCGTGATTTCACCATCAATGCGCTCTACTACAACATCGACAATTTTGCCCTGTATGACTTCATGGGCAGCATGGAAGACATTCGCCGCAAACGCATTCGCATCATCGGCGACCCGGAGCGACGCTACCGCGAAGACCCGGTACGCATGCTGCGCGCGGCACGCTTCGCTGCAAAAATGCAGTTCGAACTTGATCCGGCCACGGAAAAGCCGATCCATCAGCTTGGCCTGAGCCTGCATCAGGTGCCTGCTCCACGGATGTTCGATGAGCTACTGAAGCTGTTCCTTACCGGCCACGCCCGGGCATCAATGAAATCCCTGCAACAACTTGGCCTGCTGGAAATTCTGATCCCGGAATCCGGCCAGCAGCTGCATGACCGTGATAGCGGGATCATCTGGCAAAAACTGATTGAACAGGCCTGCATCAATACCGATATTCGTATTGCCAATGAGCGTCCTGTGACACCTGCTTTCCTGTTCGCCGTACTGCTCTGGCCGGCAGTGATAGCGCGCACGGAGAAGCATGTCGAGCACGGACTGCCGTTTGCCCCGGCCCGGCAGAAAGCTGCCGGTCAGGTGATCCATGCCCAGAACGAAATCACCGCCATTCCGAAACGCTTCAGCCAGATGATCCGGGAAATCTGGGATCTGCAGCTGCGCCTCGACAAACGACAGGGCCGGCATGCGGAGGCTCTGGTGGCTGACCAGCGTTTTCGAGCCAGCTATGACTTCCTGCTGCTGCGCGAACAGGCCGGCGAGATCGAACCGGGCCTGGGCGACTGGTGGACCCGCTACCAGGAAGAAGACGAGCATGGCCGCATGGAAATGGTGCGCCAGCTCGGCAAGTCCGCAGCGCCTGGCAAAAAACGGCGCCGCCGCCGCCGCAAGCCGGCTGGTCCGGCATGACCGACGCCTTCATCGGCCTCGGCAGTAATCTTGGGGACAGTGTCGCACTGCTGAGCAAAGCGCGGGCAGCACTGGGATCGCTTCCACAGAGCCGACTCACTGGCATTTCACCACTGTATCGCAGCGCCCCGGTCGGCCCGCAGGACCAGCCTGACTTTTTCAACGCGGTGGCACGGATCGATACCCTTCTTGATGCCCCCTCATTACTCGTCGCCCTGCAACAGATCGAACAGCAGGCCGGCCGGGTGCGTGTGCGTCATTGGGGCGAACGCACCCTGGACCTGGATATTTTGCTTTACGGCAACCAGCGCATTGACCAGCCGGACCTGCAGGTGCCACATCCACGACTGCATCAGCGCGCCTTTGTGCTGAAACCGCTACTCGATATTGCTGCAGAGATCACCCTGCCGGATGGCACCGCACTGGCGCCCTATTGCGCCGCGGTCGAGGACCAGCCAATCTGCCAGTATTCCGATGACCGCTGGAGTCTGATCCCTTGAGCGAACTCATCCCGCCCGGCACTACCGCGCCGCGCTATATCGTTGTCGAAGGGCCGATCGGCGTTGGCAAGACGTCGCTGGCACGCAAACTGGCGATGACCTTCAACTACGAAATGCTGCTGGAGCAACCGGAAGAAAATCCGTTTCTGGCACGTTTCTACCAGTCGCCGCGCCAGTACGCTTTGCAGACCCAATTGTTTTTCCTGTTCCAGCGCGCCGAGCAGATGCGGGCACTGGCACAGAACGAGCTGTTCAGCCCGGTGCGGGTCAGCGATTTTCTGCTGCAGAAAGATCGGCTGTTTGCCGAGTTGAATCTGGATCAGGACGAGTTCGCCCTGTATGACAACGTCTACCGCCACCTGACCCCGGCAGCGCCGAAGCCGGATCTGGTGATCTACCTGCAGGCTCCCAGCCAGGTGTTGCTGCAGCGCATCCAGCAACGCGGTATCCAGCATGAAAAGCCGATCAGCGCCGACTACCTGAACCGCCTCAACGAAGCCTACGCCCGCTTCTTCCACTTCTACGACGAAGCGCCACTGCTGATCGTCAACGCCTCGGACATTGACCCGGTCCACCGCGATGACGACTATGCCCAGCTGCTGCGCCGGGCGCTGGACATCCGTTCGGGCCGGCACTACTTTAACCCGCGCCCGCTGGCCGGCTGATTTCGCCCGGCCAACCCGTTTGATTCACCGGAGACCAGACCATGGCCGTGACGCTCCGTACCCTGCAACAGCGCAAACAGAACGGCGAGAAGTTTTCCGTGCTGACCGCCTACGATGCCTGTTTTTCACGGCTGATCAGCGAGGCCGGGGTCGATGTGATGCTGGTCGGCGACTCCCTCGGCATGGTGCTGCAGGGCCACGGCAGCACCCTGCCGGTGACCACCGAACAGCTCGCCTATCACACCGCCGCCGTGGCCCGTGGCAATCAGGGCAGCCTGATCATGGCCGACATGCCGTTCATGAGCGGCGCCACGCTTGAGCGGGCACTCACTTCTGCCCATGCGTTGATGCAAGCCGGCGCCAATCTGGTCAAACTCGAAGGTGCCGGCTGGCTGGCGGAGACCATCACCGTGCTGAAGCGTAACGGCGTGCCGGTCTGCGCCCACCTCGGCCTGACCCCGCAATCGGTTAATGCCTTCGGTGGCTACCGGGTTCAGGGCCGGGACAAGTCTGAGGCCGAGCGGCTGATCGAGGATGCCAGGCAGCTGGAGCATGCCGGCGCCGACGTCCTGCTGCTGGAGTGCGTGCCGCGCGATGTCACCGCCGAGCTGCTCCAGGCTGTGCAGGTTCCGGTAATTGGTATCGGTGCCGGCCCGGAGTGCGATGGTCAGGTGCTGGTGATGCACGACCTGCTCGGTATCACTCCGGGCAAGCCGGCCCGCTTTGTCCGCAACTTTGCCGCCGAAACCGGTGATATCCGCGCCGCCTTCGCCGCCTATGACAGGGCCGTCAAGGACGGCAGCTTCCCGGCCGCCGAACACTGCTTCTGAGCCCCCAGCCGAGAGCCAGCATGAAAACCGTACATACCATTGCCGAGACCCGGCAGCAGGTCCGCGACTGGCGTCAGGCCGGCCTGACCATCGGCTTCGTGCCGACCATGGGCAACCTCCACGCCGGCCATATCAGCCTGATTGATGAAGCCCGCCGCCACGCCGACAAGGTGGTCGCCAGCATCTTCGTCAACCCGACCCAGTTCGGCCCGAGCGAGGATTTCGACAGCTACCCGCGCACCCTGGACGCCGACAGCGAGAAGCTGGCCGCGGCCGGCTGCGACCTGCTGTTTGCCCCGTCGGTAGACGAGATGTATCCGGAGAAGAACCGCACTTGGGTCGACGTCGATGATCTCGGTGATTACCTTTGCGGCGCCAGCCGCCCCGGCCACTTCCGCGGGGTCAGTACGGTGGTCAGCAAGCTGTTCAATATCGTCCTGCCGGATATCGCCTGCTTCGGCGAGAAGGACTTCCAGCAGCTGGCGATCATCCGACGCATGGTGCAGGATCTGTTCTTCCCGGTGCGGATCATTGGCGTGGCCACCGCCCGGGAGGCCAACGGCCTCGCCATGAGCTCCCGTAACGGCTATCTGAGCGCGGCTCAGAAGGAGCAGGCCGAGGCTATCCATGCCGCCCTGCAAGCCCTCAAGGCCCGAATAGAGGCCGGGGAACGGGACTATCCGGCGCTGGTCCAAGCCGGCACCGAGCAACTGACTCGGGCCGGCTTTGCGGTTGACTACCTGAGTATCAGCCATGCCGGCACGCTGGCACCGGCTACTTCGCCGGACAGCCATTTGCTGATTGCCGTAGCGGCCAAGCTGGGCGACACGCGATTGATAGACAATGTCAGCCTGTCAATTGCACGCGACCGGTGATTCATAGATACTGGCGCCCCATTTTTGGTACCAATGCCGTAGCAGGACGCGCGCTCATCTGGTTGGAAACCTGCTGTAAACCATGGGTAGCTGAGAGAGGTATTAGCCATGCAGTGCACGATGCTGAAAGCCAAGCTGCACCAGGCCCGCGTAACCCATGCGGAACTGGAATACGAAGGCTCCTGTGCCATTGATGGCAATCTGCTCGATATGGCCGGCATTCTGGAGTACGAACAGATCCAGATTTACAACGTCGACAATGGCGAGCGATTCACCACCTACGCCATTCGCGCCGAAGAAGGCTCGCGGATGATTTCCGTCAATGGCGCCGCCGCCCACAAGGCCGGCCCGGGAGATCGTGTAATCATTTGCGCCTACGCCAACTACAGCGCCGCCGAACTGATCAACTTCAAGCCACGGCTGGTTTATCTGGCCGAAGGCAATGCGGTCAAGGGCGCCAGCAACGCGATTCCGGTTCAGGTTGCCTGATCTGACCGATTCCTGAAAAACGCCGGCGCAAGCCGGCGTTTTCTATCCTCTTAAAATCCAGTGCCAGCGCTTTACCTGCGTGATCTGATGGTCAATAGTTACTGCCTCGCCGAAAACAACAACAGGAGTCAGTATGTCTGGCAGCAAACTTTATCCGGTTGCGGAAACTTTCAAACGCAGCGCCCTGATAGACCGTGCCACTTACGAGGCCTGGTACCGCGAATCCCTCGACAGCCCCGACACCTTCTGGGCCAGCCGCGCCAGCGAACTGCTCGACTGGATGAGTCCGTGGCAAAGTGTACACAGTGGCGATTTCAGCAAAGGCGAGGCGCGCTGGTTTGACGGCGCCACCCTCAATGTCAGCGTTAACTGCATCGACCGACACCTGCCCGAACGCGGCGATCAGACCGCCATCATCTGGGAAGGCGACGAACCGGATCAGTCAAAGCACATCAGCTACCGCGAACTGCACGAGCAGGTCTGCAAACTTGCCAATGTGCTGAAAACCCGTGGCGTGAAAAAAGGCGATCGAGTCTGCATCTACATGCCGATGATTCCCGAGGCTGCCTACGCCATGCTGGCCTGCACCCGGATTGGCGCGGTGCATTCTGTGGTGTTTGGCGGCTTCTCGCCGGAAGCACTGAAAGACCGCTTGCTGGATGCTGATGCCCGCATCCTGATCACCGCCGACGAGGGCGTGCGCGGCGGCAAAACAGTAGCACTGAAAGCTAATTCCGATGCGGCACTGAAGCACTGTCCGAATGTGCATACCTGTCTGGTGGTGAAGCGCACCGGCGGCAAAACCGATTGGCACCATGGCCGCGATATCTGGTACCACGAGGCCATGATGCAGGCCGACGGCCATTGCACACCGGAACCGATGGCCAGCGAAGATCCGCTGTTTATTCTTTATACCTCCGGCTCCACCGGTAAACCCAAGGGCGTACTGCACACCACTGCCGGTTACCTGCTTGGCGCTGCGCTGACGCACAAATATGTATTCGATTATCACGACGGCGATGTTTACTGGTGCACCGCCGACGTCGGCTGGGTCACCGGCCACAGTTACATCGTTTACGGCCCGCTCGCCAACGGCGCAATCACACTGATGTTCGAAGGTGTGCCGACTTATCCGGACGCGTCACGGTTCTGGCAGGTGATCGACAAGCACAAGGTGAATATTTTCTACACCGCGCCCACCGCCATTCGCGCACTGATGGGTCTGGGCGATGAGCCGGTCAAGAAAACCTCCCGCGCCTCACTGAAGCTGCTCGGCAGTGTTGGCGAACCAATCAACCCGGAAGCCTGGGAGTGGTACCACCGCGTGGTCGGTGAAGACCGTTGCCCGGTGGTCGACACCTGGTGGCAGACCGAGACCGGCTCAATCCTGATTGCGCCGTTGCCCGGCGTAACAGACCTGAAGCCCGGGTCTGCGACCTTGCCACTGTTCGGCGTCGAGCCGGCACTGATGGATGAAAATGGCAATGAATTGCCCGGCGCAGCCAGTGGCAATCTGGTGCTGAAACGCAGCTGGCCCAGCCAGATCCGCAGTGTCTATGGCGATCATCAACGCATGATCGATACCTATTTTTCCACCTACAAGGGCACCTATTTCACCGGCGATGGCTGCCGCCGTGACGAGGACGGTTACTACTGGATCACCGGCCGGGTTGATGACGTACTGAACGTTTCCGGTCATCGCCTCGGCACCGCCGAAGTGGAATCAGCGCTGGTGCTGCATACCGCCGTCGCCGAAGCCGCCGTGGTCGGTTACCCGCATGACGTCAAAGGCCAGGGCATCTATGCCTATGTATCACTGATGAGTGGTGTCGCAGGTAATGAAGCCCTGTTGAAGGAGCTGCGCGATTTTGTCGCGCAAGAAATCGGCGCCATTGCCAAACCGGATCTGATCCACTTCGCCCCGGGCCTGCCAAAAACCCGCTCCGGAAAAATCATGCGCCGGATTTTGCGCAAGATTGCCGCCAATGAACTGGATACACTGGGTGACACTTCAACATTGGCTGATCCGGCGGTGGTAGATCAACTGATCTCGGGACGAATGAACAGTTGATCGCCGTAACCTGTGAATAAAAAAAGGCCCCGCTAGCGGGGCCTTTTTTTATTTCCTGAAAGCGGAATCAATGATCCGGTTCAGGGTCGGACTCGGCCGCATTGCCGCCGTCACCTTTTCCGGGTCAGGCTGATAGTAGCCGCCGATATCCACCGGCTGCCCCTGCGTGGCAATCAGTTCATTCATGATGGTCTGCTCGTTATCGCCGAGCGCCTTGGCCAACTCGGTAAACCCGGCTTTCAGCTCCGGGTCCTCGGACTGCTCGGCCAACGCTTTGGCCCAGTACAACGCCAGGTAAAACTGGCTGCCCCGGTTATCAATTTCACCAGCCTTGCGTGACGGCGACTTGTCCTCATCAAGGAACACCGCAGTGGCCTGGTCCAGCGTTTTTGCGAGAATACTGGCCTTGCTATTACCGGTTTTGTCACCCAGATCCTCCAGCGACACCATCATCGCCAGGAACTCGCCAAGTGAATCCCAGCGCAGGTGATTTTCCTCGAGGAACTGCTGAACATGTTTCGGCGCTGAACCACCAGCGCCGGTTTCAAACAAACCACCACCGGCCAGCAAAGGCACGATCGACAGCATCTTGGCACTGGTGCCGAGTTCCAGGATCGGGAACAGGTCGGTGAGATAATCGCGCAGCACGTTGCCAGTCACCGAAATGGTGTCCTTGCCGCGCAGCAGGCGCTCCATGGTGTGACGAATTGCCTGATCCAGCGACATGATGCTGATATCCAGACCTTCGGTGTCATGCTCTTTCAGATAGCGCTGGACCTTTTCGATCATCTGGGCGTCGTGCGGGCGCTCCGGATCGAGCCAGAACACCGCCGGCATGCCGCTCAAACGGGCGCGCTGCACAGCCAGACGCACCCAGTCACGAATCGGTGCATCCTTGGTCTGACAGGCGCGCCAGATATCACCCTTCTCGACCTCATGCTCGAAGTAGACTTCACCGCTCTGGCCAACCACGCGCACGGTGCCGTCTTCCGGCAACTCGAAAGTCTTGTCATGGGAGCCGTACTCTTCCGCCTGCTGCGCCATCAGTCCGACGTTCGGCACCGTACCCATGGTGCGCGGGTCAAAAGCATCGTGGTGCTTGCAGAAGTTGATCACTTCCTGATAGATAGTCGCGTAGGTGCTTTCCGGGATCACTGCCTTGGTGTCTTTCAGCTTGCCGTCGGTGCCCCACATCTTGCCGCCGGCACGAATCATCGCCGGCATGGATGCATCGACGATGACATCGCTGGGCACATGCAGGTTGGAGATGCCACGTTCGGAATCCACCATCGCCATCTCCGGGCGGTGGGCATAGCAGTTACGAATATCTTCTTCGATTTCGGCGCGGACCGAGTATGAAAGGTTGGCAATTTTCTGGTACAGATTGCTAAGGCCATTCTTGGGATTCACCCCGATTTCTTCAAACAGCTCCTTGTGTTTCTCGAATACGTCCTTGAAATACACCGTCACGGCATGGCCAAACACGATCGGGTGCGACACCTTCATCATGGTTGCCTTGACGTGCAAGGAGAACAACAGGCCGGCCTTGCGCGCGCCCTCGATTTCCTCTTCAAGGAATTTACGCAACGCCTTGACACTCATGAACATGGCGTCGACCACTTCACCCTCAAGCACCGGCGTTTTCTCTTTCAGAACGATGGTCCGGCCATCTTTGGTCAGCAGCTCGATGCGCAGGACATCATCTTTTTCCATGGTCCGGGATTTTTCACCATGGTAGAAATCACCAGCCCGCATATGGGCGACATGGGTGCGCGATGACTGGCTCCACTTGCCCATGGAGTGTGGATGTTTCTTGGCAAAATTCTTTACCGCAGTGGAGGCGCGGCGATCGGAGTTACCCTCGCGGATCACCGGATTCACAGAGCTGCCCAGCGCCTTGCCATAGGTGGCCTTGATGGCGCGATCTTCGTCATTGGCCGGCTCGTCAGGGTAATCCGGTATCGGGTAGCCATGCGCCTGCAGTTCGGCGATGGCATTTTTCAGCTGCGGAATGGAGGCGCTGACATTCGGCAGCTTGATGATATTGGCTTCCGGTTGCAGGGTCAGTTGGCCCAGCGCCGCAAGGTTGTCCGGCACCCGCTTGTCTTCCGGCAGGTACTCGGGGAACAGGGCCAGAATGCGCGCGGCCAGAGAGATATCTACCGGTTCGACAACTATGCCGGCGGCCCGGGTAAAGGCATTCAGAATCGGCAGGAAGGAACAGGTAGCAAGGGCAGGAGCTTCGTCGGTCTGAGTATAAATAATCTTGCGTGTATCGGCTTTCATTATCGCCTCTTCTGGATGGAGGAACAGCGCTGTGGTGAGTCTGCTCTGTTAGGGCATCAGGATCTTCTGATGCCGGGACTTTCCCATATTCCGGCCATGGAGCGCCATGACCAGAAACAATAAACCCCGGCAAGCCGGGGTTTATTGTCAGTCGGACAGCACGGCCGGATCAGGCCTGGCTGGCTTCGAGCTGGGCTTCTTTCATGGACAGCTTGATCCGGCCACGCTGGTCCACATCCAGCACCTTGACCTTGATCATATCGCCTTCCTTGACGTAGTCGCTGACCTTTTCCACTCGCTCCTGAGCGATCTGGGAAATGTGCAGCAGACCTTCTGTGCCCGGCATGATTTCAACGAAAGCACCGAAGTCGACCACCCGGGTAACCTTGCCTTCGTAAATCTCACCCACTTCCGGTTCGGCAGTGATCGCCTCGATACGACGAATCGCATCCAGCGCCGATTCGCGAGTCGCACCGTACACCTTGATGGAGCCGTCATCATTGATATCAATGTTGGCACCAGTGGCTTCGGTCAGCGCACGAATAGTGGCGCCGCCTTTACCGATCACATCGCGGATCTTCTCGGCGTTGATCTTGATAGTGATCAGGGTCGGAGCGTTCTCGCTCAGCTCGCTACGCGGTGCCGACATGGTCTTGGCCATTTCGCCAAGAATGTGCAGACGACCTTCGCGGGCCTGATTCAGGGCCACTTCCATGATCTCTTCGTTGATGCCTTCGATCTTGATATCCATCTGCAGGGCGGTCACGCCATTGGCGGTACCGGCCACCTTGAAGTCCATATCGCCGAGGTGATCTTCGTCGCCGAGGATGTCAGACAGCACCGCGAAACGGCCGTCTTCTTCCTTGACCAGACCCATGGCAATACCGGCCACCGGCGCCTTGATCGGCACACCGGCATCCATCAGCGCCAGCGAGGTACCGCACACCGATGCCATCGAAGAAGAACCGTTCGACTCGGTAATTTCCGAGACCACACGGATGGCGTACGGGAAGGTGGCTTCATCCGGCAGTACTGCCTGAACACCACGACGGGCCAGACGACCATGGCCGATTTCACGACGCTTCGGGCTACCGACCATGCCGGTTTCACCGACGCAGAACGGCGGGAAGTTGTAGTGCAGCATAAAGCGATCGGTGCGCGAGCCTTCCAGCGCATCGATGTTCTGGGCATCGCGCATACCACCCAGAGTAGCCGCAACAATGGCCTGGGTTTCACCGCGAGTGAACAACGCAGAGCCGTGGGTCTTCGGCAGCACTGTGACTTCGGTTTCAATGCGACGTACGGTTTTCAGATCGCGGCCATCGATACGCGGCTTGCCATCAAGAATGGCGTCACGCACGGTGCGGTATTCCAGCTCGGAGAACTGCTTGGCGACTTCGCCTTTCTCCGGCGCACCTTCCTCACCGGTCACCAGCGCTTCGATCACGGCAGCCTTCAGCTCGCCGATGCGGGCATAACGCTGCTGCTTGTCGGTGATGCTGTAGGCAGCGGCCAGATCAGCGCCCACTTTGGCTTTTACCGCATCGTACACGGCGGTGTTGGCGGCCGGAGCCTGCCATTCCCACTTCGGCGTGCCAACTTCGGCGGCAAACTCGCGCACCGCTTTGACCACTGCCTGCATTTCCATATGGCCGAACAGTACCGCGCCAAGCATCTGATCTTCGCTCAGCTCTTTGGCTTCCGACTCCACCATCAGCACGGCTTTCTCGGTGCCGGCCACAACCAGGTCCAGAGCAGAGGTCTTCAGCTCGGCATAGGTCGGGTTCAGTACGTACATGTCGTCAATAAAGCCGACCCGGGCAGCGCCGATCGGACCATTGAACGGAATGCCGGAAATGGCCAGCGCCGCGGAGGTACCGATCATCGCAGCGATATCCGGGTCAGCATTCTTGCTGACCGACATCACGGTGGCGATAACCTGCACTTCATTCATAAAGCCTTCCGGAAACAGCGGGCGGATCGGACGGTCGATCAGACGGCTGGTCAGGGTTTCCTTCTCGGACGGACGGCCTTCACGCTTGAAGAAGCCACCCGGAATGCGGCCAGCTGCGTAGGTCTTTTCCTGATAGTTGACGGTCAGCGGGAAGAAGCCCTTGGACGGATCCGCTTCCTTCTTGCCAACCACGGTAACGAGTACGGCGGTTTCGCCGATGGTGACCATGACAGCGCCGGTGGCCTGACGGGCGATACGACCCGTTTCCAGTACCACGGTGTCACGACCAAACTGGAATTCCTTGCGAACGATCTTGAACATGGTTTTCTCTTCTCTCGGTTTCTTCGTTAGTTACTTTTCGTATTAGCCTGAGGCGTGCGGGCGAAATCATACGCGAAACAGGCACTTGTTTCACCCGCTATCCGGTTGTTTGAGCCGCCCGGAAACGACAAAAGCCCGGCGTGCCGGGCTTTTGCGTGATGATCGTATGAGACCGGTCGATTAACGACGCAGGCCCAGACGCTCGATCAGGGTCAGGTAACGCTCGCGGTCCTTACGGGCCAGGTAGTCCAGCAGCTTGCGGCGCTGGTTTACCATGCGGATCAGGCCACGACGGCTGTGGTGATCCTTCTTGTGCTCCTTGAAGTGACCCTGCAAGGTGTTGATATTGTGGGTCAGCAGGGCAACCTGAACTTCCGGGGAGCCGGTGTCGCCTTCCTTGCGGCCATAATCCTTCAGCAGGGCGGCCTTCTCTTCTACGGTCAATGCCATGTTACTTCTCCTCAAAATATGCGAATGAAGAATCACGGGCAGCCGCGCATATTTACAGCTGCCGTGAGGTGCCTGCCCTGAAGCGGATTTCAGAGCCCGGCGACCAGACGACGGGGCGCAATACGCCCGTCTTCCAGTATTTCTCCGACCCCCAGAAAACGTCCGGTGGAGGCCTGATAAAGCGTGACCCAGCCATCGCGGGGACGGTCGCTCGCCATCACCGGCTGACCCTGCAGCAGGTAATGGGCGGCGTTGTCACCCAGTTGAGCGGCGGGCCAGTCTGCCACGGATGTGGATAAAGGCAAGAGCTGTTCGTCGATTGCCTCGAATCCGCCGCGTTCCTTCATCTCGCCAAGCTGGTCCAGGGTCAGCATCCGCTCCGCCGGGTAGGGCCCGGCGGTGAGCCGGCGCAGGGCCTGAACATGGCCGCCGCAACCGAGCTTTTCGCCCAGGTCCTCAACCAGCGAGCGGACATAGGTGCCCTTGCTGCAGGCCACCTCGAAATCGACCTCATCACCGCGCACAGCCAGCACCGAGATGCGGTGGATGGTTACCCGGCGCACCTTGCGCTCCACCTCGATACCCTGACGGGCCAGCTTGTACAGTGGTTGGCCGTTATGCTTGATCGCCGAAAACATTGACGGGATCTGCTCGATCTCGCCCTCAAACTCCATCAGCGCCGCAGTGACGGTGGCCGCGTCGGCCGTCACCGGGGCGCTACGCAGCACCTCGCCATCGGCATCGCCGGTGTCGGTCACCACGCCCAGCTTTGCCGTCACCTGATAGCTTTTGTCGGCATCAAGCAGGAACTGGCTGAACTTGGTCGCCTCGCCAAAGCAGATCGGCAGCATGCCGGTGGCCAACGGATCGAGGCTGCCGGTGTGCCCGGCCTTGGCGGCGGCAAACATGCGCTTGACCACCTGCAGGGCACCATTACTGGTGATTCCGGCGGGTTTGTCGAGCAAAAGGATACCGTTGACCTCGCGGCCACGATGACGTTTCGCCACCTGCTGTTACTCCTGATCTTCCGACTGACCCGGATCATTCGGGTCGCGGGGATGATGGCTGTCTTCGGCGAGGGCTTTCTCGATCAGCGCGGAAATCTCGCTGGCCCGCTCCGGCAGCTCATCGTAATGAAAACGCAGACGCGGCGTGGTTCGGGTATTCAGCACCTGCGCCAGCTCCGTGCGCAGGAACCCGGCGGCGCCATTCAGCACCGCCTCGGCTGCATGCCCTTCTTCAGCGCCCTGACCGAGCAGGGTGAAGTAGACATCCGACCAGCCCAGATCCTTGGCCACCCGGACGTCCTGCACCGTGACGTTACCGATACGCGGATCTTTCATCTCTTCACGGAACAGGCGCGCCAGTTCCCGCTGGATGTGATCCGCGATCCGGTCAGTACGCTGGAAGCCCTGCGGGCGACGGTGTCTGGTCATGGTCAGAGCGTGCGCGCAATCTCGCGCACCTCGAACACTTCGATCTTGTCGCCTTCGCGGACATCGTTGTAGCTCTTCACGGCGAGACCACACTCCATGCCATTACGCACCTCGGGCACGTCTTCCTTGAAGCGGCGCAGCGATTCCAGCACGCCCTCGAACACCACCACTTCATCACGCAACACGCGAATCGGACGATTCCGGTACAGGGTACCTTCGATCACCATACAACCTGCCACCGCGCCAAACTTGGACGAGCGGAATACATCGCGAACCTGGGCAACACCGAGAATTTCCTCGCGGCGCTCCGGTGCCAGCAGGCCGGACATCGCCTTCTTCACATCGTCGATCATCTCGTAGATGATCGAGTAGTAACGCAGGTCGATACCCTCACGCTCACACAGTCTCTTCGCCGCCGAATCTGCACGAACGTTGAAACCGAGCAAGAAACCTCCCGAGGTCATCGCCAGGTTAACGTCGGACTCATTGATCGCGCCAACGCCGCTGCCAACAATACTGACCTTCACTTCATCCGTGGACAGATCATTTAGCGCGCCAGTGATGGCCTCAAGCGAACCACGCACATCGGCCTTGAGAACGATATTGACCTGCTTCTGCTCGGCACCGTCCATGGTCGAGAACAGGTTCTCAAGCTTGGAAGCCTGCTGGCGCTTGAGCTTGGTATCGCGCTCGCGGTCCTGACGGGACTCGGCCACTTCACGGGCCTTGCGCTCATCCGGTACCACCAGGAATTGCTCGCCGGCATCCGGCGCTGCATCCAGGCCCAGCACTTCGACCGGAATGGATGGGCCGGCCGACTTGATCGGCTTGCCGTTTTCGTCATTCATTGCCCGGACACGGCCGAACGTACCGCCAGCCAGCAGGATGTCACCGATCTTCAGCTCGCCTTCCTGAATCAGTACGGACGCCACAGCGCCACGACCTTTTTCGATACGCGACTCAATGACTACGCCGCGGGCAGCGCCCTTTTCCGATGCCGTCAGCTCAAGCAGCTCTGCCTGCAGCAAAATGGCGTCAAGCAGATCGTCCACGCCCAGACCCGTGTGCGCTGACACGTACTTGAACTGGTAATCGCCGCCCCACTCTTCCGAAATCACTTCGTGCTGGGAAAGCTCGCTCTTGACCCGTTCCGGGTCGGCGCCTTCCTTGTCCATTTTGTTGACGGCAATAATGATCGGCACGCCAGCAGCCTTGGCATGATTGATCGCCTCGACAGTCTGCGGCATCACGCCGTCATCAACCGCAACAACGATAACCACAATGTCGGTAGCCTTGGCGCCGCGAGCACGCATGGCGGTAAACGCCGCGTGACCCGGGGTGTCGAGGAACGTGATCATGCCCTTGTCGGTGGTGACGTGATAAGCACCGATATGCTGGGTAATGCCGCCCGCTTCGCCTTCGGCCACTTTGGCGCGGCGAATGTAATCCAGCAGCGAAGTTTTACCGTGGTCGACGTGACCCATGATGGTCACCACCGGCGCGCGGGAAGCTTGTTCGCCGGCAGTTGGCACGAGGCTGGCAATATCATCTTCCAGCGTTGCGTGAGTGTCCTTGACCGCCTTTGGCGTGTGGCCCATTTCTTCCACCAGCAGCATCGCCGTTTCCTGATCGATATGCTGGTTCACGGTGGCCATCTCGCCCATCTGCATCAGGGCCTTCAGAACTTCACGTGCCTTCACGCTCATACGCTGGGCGAGATCCGCCACAGTGATGGTTTCCGGAACTTCAACGTCGTAAACCATCTTCTCCGTCGGGCTCTTGAAGCCGTGTTGTTTGTGGAACGAGCTCTTCATCTGGCCATGCGCCACAACCGGCATCACGCCTTCGCGCTCTTTACCACCCGGCTTGCGACGACGACGCTTGGAAGAACGCTCTTCATCGCGCCAGCTGGCTTCCATGGCTTCAACCACGATGCTGGCACCAGTGTCATCTTCTTCGGGTGCTACCGGCGCATCACCACGCTTCTCCAGCTCAGCAGCCAGACGCAGGGCTTCCTCGGCGGTCTTGCGAGCGGCTTCTTCTTCAGCCTTGCGACGATTCTCGGTCTCTACCTTGCGGCGGGCTTCTTCGGCCTCACGCTTGCGCTTTTCCTCGGCTTCGCGCTCAGCGCGCTCTTCCGGGGTTTCATTGATCACTTTGTCTTCGGCTTTTTTGCTGCTGCCGACTTTTGGCACATGCAGACGCTTGGCCTTCTCTTCGGCCGCCTTGCGGGCCTTATCTTCCGACTCCTGCAGAGCCTCCGGCGTCATGGCGGCGCGTTCGCTTTCTTCGCGCTGGCGGCGTGCAGCGTCCTCATCCGCTTTGCGGCGGGCTTCTTCCTCGGCCTTGCGGGTTGCCTCTTCCGCAGCAATGCGTTCGGCTTCGAGGCGCTCCTGTTCTTCGCGCTCGCGCTCCTCCGCCTCCAGCACATCACGCTTCACATAAGTGCGCTTCTTACGCACTTCTACCGCAACCGTTTTTGACTTGCCGGAATTGCCGGTGGTCTTGATAGTGGTGGTGGTTTTCCGCGTCAGCGTAATCTTCTTCGGCTCGGCATCCCCCGCACCATGTGACTTGCGCAGATGGGCAAGAAGCTGCTGCTTCTGCTCATCGGATACGCCCTCATCCGCCGCCTTGTGGGGCAAACCTGCGTCGCGCATCTGCGTCAGCAACGTGTCGACCGGTGTTCCCACCAGTTCTGCCAGCTTCTGAACCGTCGTTTCTGCCATATCTCAACCTTGCTCCTGTTCGTTTCGTCACTTACCGGGCCATACAACAGATTATTGGCCGGCAGCTTCCTCATTCGCGAACCAGGGCGCGCGTGCTGTCATGATGAGTTCTGCAGCACGCTGTTCGTCCATCCCGTCGACTTCCAGCAGGTCATCTACCGCCTGCTCCGCCAGGTCTTCCATGGTAACAATGCCACGCGACGCCAGCTCAACCGCCAGCTTGCGATCCATGCCTTCCATGTTCAGCAGGTCTTCTGCCGGGCCGGCATTTTCCAACTGCTCTTCCGAGGCCAGGGCACGAGTCAGCAACACGTCTTTGGCGCGCTGGCGCAGTGCCTCAACGATGTCCTCGTCGAAACCCTCAATACCCAGCATTTCCTCCACCGGCACATAAGCCACTTCTTCGATGGTGGTAAAGCCCTCGGCAACCAGCACCTCAGCGATGTCTTCATCCACACCCAGCTCGCGGATAAACACTTCCATCGACTGTTCCGCTTCTTCCTCCTGCTTCTCTTGCGCCTTGTCGAGAGTCATGACATTCAGCTCCCAACCAGTCAGCTCGGAGGCAAGACGGATGTTCTGACCGCCGCGGCCGATGGCCTGAGCCAACGCCGACTCGTCCTCGACAGCCACATCCATGGAGTGTTTCTCTTCGTCAACCACGATAGAGGCGACTTCCGCCGGCTGCATGGCGTTAATTACCAGCTGGGCCGGGTTGTCATCCCACTGGATGATATCGACCCGCTCACCTGCCAGCTCGTTGGATACCGCCTGAACGCGAGCACCGCGCATACCGACGCAGGCGCCAATCGGATCAATGCGCTGGTCGTTGGTTTTCACCGCAATCTTGGCGCGGGCACCCGGATCGCGGGCCGCGCCCTTGATCTCGATCAGCTCTTCACCGATCTCCGGCACTTCAATCTTGAACAGCTCAATCAGCATTTCCGGGCAGGCGCGACTGGCGAACAGCTGCGGACCGCGGTTCTCGTCGTTAACGCCGAGCAGATAAGCGCGCAGACGATCATTCTGGCGAACCATCTCACGCGGAATCATGTGCTCGCGGGTAATCAGCGCCTCGGCATTGCCGCCAAGATCGAGAATAATACTGTCACGAGTCACTTTCTTGACGATGCCGCTGATCAGCTCGCCAATGCGCGGGCGATACTCATCAATAATCTGGGCCCGCTCGGCCTCACGTACTTTCTGAACGATAACCTGTTTGGCCGCCTGCGCGCCGATGCGACCAAAGGCCACCGACTCGACTTCCTCTTCCCAGATACCGCCCAGCTCCAGAGCCGGATCTTTCTCATGCGCTTCGTCCAGCGTCAGCTGGCGGCCGAATTCATACAGCTCTTCGTCCGGCACCACATGCCAGACCCGAAACGAGCTGTAGTCACCGGTGTTGCGATCAATTCGCACACGGATTTCGACGTCTTCCTCTTCGTGGAAACGCTTGCGCGTCGCCGCCGCCAGAGCAAGCTCAATGGCTTCGAAAATGACGTCACGGCTGACGCCCTTCTCATTTGATACAGATTCTGCAACCAACAGGATTTCTTTGTTCATGGCCAAGCCTTTACAAAGACAAACAGTCCTTTGACGACACCGGGACAATCAGTCGAATTTCGCGACCAGAGTTGCCCGATCCACCTGTGCGAATGGCACCCGCAGCGCCTCGCCTTTCACGTCCAGCAGCACGTCATCGCCCTCAATGGCAGTGAGCGTGGCTGTCAGACGCCGCTTCCCGGCCACCGGGGCCAGCAAGCGAATCTGGATATCCTCACCGATATAACGGCCCCACTGTTCCAACGTAAACAGCGGCCGGTCCATGCCCGGCGAGGACACTTCAAGGTTGTACTCACCGGGAATCGGATCCTCGACATCGAGAACACCGCTGACCTGGTGACTGACCAGCGCACAGTCGTCAACGCTGACGCCTTCGTCTGAATCGCGGTCAATAAAAATACGCAACGTCGCACCGCGGCCCTGAATATATTCCAGTCCCCAGAATTCGTAACCGAGGCTTTCCACCACCGGCTGCAACATTGCCTGAATTTCGTCGCTTCTGCGTGACACAGCTCACCCAAACGCCATAAACAAAAAATGGGCGCAACGCCCATTTCACGTTGCGAACCCGCCGCCCGAGGCAGCCGGCCCGCAAGACAAAAAAGCCCCTGAAAAGGGGCTTTGGTAATACCAGGCCGCCTGCCAAACAGAACCGCAGACTTCCTCTGTTTGGTAGCGGGGGCAGGATTCGAACCTACGACCTTCGGGTTATGAGCCCGACGAGCTACCAGACTGCTCCACCCCGCAACTTAACTTGATGCCGTTTTTACGCCCCGCATCGGGCGATTCCTCATCCGGATGCGCATCCGAATTCGGTGCCGCACTATAGTTAGCGGACCCCGGACTGTCAACGTAAATCCGCCAATACAATACGGAAATAGCCCGGAAAAGCATCGACAGAGAACCTCTCCGGCCATTGCGCCCATCAGGGGTTGCCGGGACCCGCCGCAAATCTTCCGCATGGACTGAAAATAAAAAAGGCGTCCAATGGACGCCTTTTCAGATTGGTGCCGAAGGCCGGACTCGAACCGGCACGGGCCATGCCCACTACCCCCTCAAGATAGCGTGTCTACCAATTTCACCACTTCGGCTGCGCGCTTACTCAACCACCGGCACGTCAGAGGCCGGCGATTCTACATCAACCTGCGGATCATCCGCAGCGCTTTCTTCTATCACCGGAACGCCAGCATCCAGCTCCGGCACATCCTGCTGAACTTTCTCCAGCGCCGGTAACAGGTTCGCATCAGCCTCCACCAGCTGGCGCGCCTGCCAGGCCAGCGCCAGACTGGTGAGCATGAACACAGCCGCAAGAACGGCAGTAGAGCGGGTCAGGAAATTAGCCGCCCCGGCGCCGCCAAAGAAACTGTTCGAAGCGCCACCACCAAAAGAGGCGCCGGCGTCTGCACCCTTGCCGTGCTGAATCAGCACCAGACCGATCAGGCCGATGGCTGCCAGCACATGCACTACATGAAGAACGATATCCATGATTGTCCGTTTTATTACGCGGTTGCCGCCTGACAAATGGCGAGAAATGTCGCTGCGTCCAGAGACGCCCCTCCGACCAGGCCGCCATCAATGTCGGCCCCGGCGAAAAGAGAGGCGGCATTATCCGCCTTTACACTGCCGCCGTAAAGCAGCCGCAGGGATTGCGCCAGCGGCTCCCCGAACGACGACGCCAGACGGCTGCGGATATGAGCATGCACCGCCTGGGCCTGGCCCGGAGAGGCGGTCATACCGGTACCGATGGCCCAGACCGGCTCGTAGGCGATCACGACGTCAGCCATCTGCTCGGCAGTGGCGCGGCCAAATACCGCATCCAGCTGTGCATTGATAACCTGCTCGGTATGGCCGGCCTCGCGCTCGGCCAGCGTTTCGCCAACGCAAAACACCGGCCGCAACCCGGCACCCAGCGCCCGGAAAAACTTGTCCGCCACTCGCACGCTAGTTTCGGCAAACAGGGTTCGGCGCTCGGAATGTCCGACCAGAACATAACGGCAAGCCATATCCACCAGCATCTCGCCGGATACTTCACCGGTGCAGGCACCGTCTTCGTGCTCGTCAAGGTTTTGCGCACCCAGAACCACGGCGCTGCCACACACTGCATTGGCTACGGCATCCAGATACACCAGCGGCGGGCACAACAACACCTCGACCCCGGCCGGAGCTGCGGCTGCGATTTCTGCGGCCAGCGAGGCGGCCATGTTGCGGCGCCCGTTCATCTTCCAGTTGCCGGCTACCAACGGAGTCCGGGGCATCTGTATCTCCCTGTTTTCAAAGGGGGTGAAGGATAACGACGCGCCGGCCGGGGAACAACCTCAGGCAATCACCTCGGCAACCACGTCAGCCAACTCCCGGCAGATCTTGTCAACCTGTCCGGCATCCTCACCTTCTACCATGACGCGCACCAGTGGCTCGGTACCGGACGGCCGCAACAGCACACGGCCACGGCCAGCCAGCAACTGCTCGGCATCAATAACCGCTTTCTTTACCCACTCGTTCTGCATAAACCCGGTCCGGTTGGGACCGCGGACATTGATCATTTTCTGCGGCACCGGCTTCAGCCCCGCCAACGCATCACGCAAACTGATGTTCTGCTGAGTCAGTGCTGCCAGCACCTGCAGCGCTGAAACAATGCCATCACCAGTGCTGGTACGGTCGAGGCAAACGATATGCCCGGAGGATTCCCCCCCAAGCAGCCAACCGTGCCGGTCCAGCGCTTCCATCACATAACGATCACCAACGCCGGCGCGATGAAACGGAATGCCGGCATCCGCAAAAGCCAGCTCCAGACCGAAGTTGGTCATCAGCGTACCAACCACGCCGCCGCCGAGTTTGCCGCGGCGGTGGCGATCCGTGGCCAGGATATACAGCAACTGATCGCCATCAACAATCTCGCCACGATCATCGACCATCATCACCCGGTCAGCATCGCCATCAAAGGCAATGCCGAGATCAGCGCGCACCTCGATAACCTTCTGCTGTAACGCTTCCGGATGAGTGCTGCCGCATTCAAGATTGATATTAACCCCGTCCGGCTCGCGGCCAATGGCAATCACCTCGGCGCCCAGCTCCTCGAACACATCCGGAGCGATGTGGTAACAGGCGCCGTGCGCACAATCGACCACAATACGCATGCCACTCAGACTGAACGGATGCGGCACGGTGCTCTTGCAAAACTCGATATAACGGCCGCGCGCATCATTAATGCGCTTCACCTTGCCGAGCAGATCGGCAGTGACCATATGCATCGGCTCATCCAGCACCCGCTCGATTTCAAGCTCGACTTCATCCGCCAGCTTGCGACCATCCGGGCCAAAGAACTTGATGCCGTTATCGGTATAGGGATTGTGCGACGCAGAAATAACAATGCCTGCCTGAGCGCGAAAGGTTCTGGTCAGATAGGCGATAGCCGGTGTCGGCATGGGGCCGAGCAGGCGCACATCAACACCAGCCGCCGAGATGCCCGCCTCCAGTGCCGACTCAAAAATATAACCGGAGCTGCGTGTGTCCTTGCCGATCAGGATCTTGTTCTCCAGGCCTTCGGCGCCCTGCGTCATCATCACCCGACCTGCCGCCCAACCCAGACGCAACACAAAATCCGGCGTGATGGGCGGCTGGCCGACCGTACCGCGAATGCCGTCTGTACCGAAATACTTTCTGCTCATCCCTGCTGTTCCCCAACTGTATTCAATGCCTGCAACAATCGCAGCGCATCCACGGTTTCCGCGACGTCATGGACGCGCAGGATACGAGCTCCGCGCTGTGCCGCCAATAATGCCAGTGTTACGCTGCCAATCAGACGATCTTCGACCGGACGACCCAGCAACCTGCCGATCATCGATTTTCGCGACAGGCCGGCCAGCACCGGACCGTCTTCAGCAAGCTGCGCCAAAGCAGCGAGCAGCGCCAGATTGTGCTCATCGTTTTTGCCAAAGCCAAAACCGGGATCGAGCAGTAGCAGATCACGCCGAATGCCGGCAGCAACACAGGCATCAATGCGAGAGCGCAAGAACCGGCGAACGTCTGCCACCACGTCCTGATAGGACGGCGCCTGCTGCATGGTGCCGGGCTCCCCCTGCATATGCATCAGGCAGACCGCTAATCCGGTAGCTGCTGCTGCCGGCAAGGCGCCAGGACGCTGCAGTGCCCGGACATCATTGATCATCCCCGCACCGGCCGCAGCAGAACCTCGCATGACTTCAGCAGTTGAGGTATCGACCGAGATCACCACGTCGTACTCGGCGGCAACAGCCTCCACCAGCGGAACCACACGATCCAGCTCTTCTGTAACGGATACCGCCGCTGCACCAGGGCGGGTTGATTCGCCGCCGATATCGATAATCTCCGCACCGGCCGCAATCATATCGCCGGCATGTTTCAGCGCAGCGTCACGCGCGGCAAAGCGACCACCATCGGAGAACGAATCCGGGGTGACATTAAGCACCCCCATAACGACAGGCGCGGACAGATCAAGTGTCCGCGCCCCGCATTGCAGTCTGTCAGCAGGCATCAGTGGGTATTGGCAGGCCCACCGATCGGCTTGTCGGCATCACGGACTTCCGCTTCCTTGTTGTCACCGGTCGCAGAACCGCCCGAGGTGCCATCATTGCCCCAATCACGTGGTGGCCGCGGCGGCTTGCCAGTCATGATGTCTTCAATCTGGTCGGCATCAATAGTTTCGTACTGCATCAATGCCTGCGCCATGGCCTCAAGCTTGTCACGGTTGCCTTCGAGAATCTTTTTTGCCCGGCCGTAGCACATGTCAATAATGGCACGCACTTCACGGTCGATCTCTTCAGCGGTCTGCTCGGAGACATGCTTGCGCTGGGTCACTGACTTGCCAAGAAACACCTCACCCTCATCTTCTTCATAGGCCAGCGGGCCGAGCTTCTCGGACAGCCCCCACTTGGTCACCATGGCCCTGGCCATCTTGGTGGCACGCTCGATGTCGTTGGATGCCCCGGTGGTGACGCCATCGAACCCAAGCGTCAGCTCCTCGGCAATCCGGCCACCAAACAGCGAGCAGATCATGCTTTCCAATGCACGTTTGGACTGCGAGTACTTGTCTTCTTCCGGCAGGTACATGGTCACACCCAACGCACGGCCACGCGGAATAATGCTGACCTTGTAGACCGGGTCATGCTCCGGCACCAGCCGCCCCACAATGGCATGGCCGGCCTCGTGGTAAGCCGTATTCAGTTTTTCCTTTTCGTTCATCACCATGGAGCGACGTTCGGCGCCCATCATGATCTTGTCTTTGGCCTTCTCGAACTCTTCCATGTTGACCACGCGCTTGTTGGCACGGGCTGCAAACAGGGCCGCTTCATTCACCAGGTTGGCAAGGTCGGCACCGGAAAACCCCGGGGTGCCACGGGCAATCAAGGCCGGCTTGACATCGTCCGCCACCGGCACGCTACGCATGTGCACTTTCAGAATCTGCTCACGACCACGGACATCCGGCAGCGGCACCACCACCTGACGGTCAAAACGGCCCGGCCGCAGCAGCGCGGCATCCAGCACGTCCGGACGGTTGGTGGCAGCGATAACGATAATGCCTTCGGTGCCTTCGAAACCGTCCATCTCTACCAGCAGCTGGTTCAGGGTCTGCTCGCGCTCGTCATGGCCACCGCCAAGACCGGCGCCACGGGAACGGCCGACTGCGTCAATCTCGTCGATAAAGATAATGCAGGGCGCATGTTTCTTGGCCTGCTCGAACATGTCCCGAACACGGGACGCGCCGACACCGACAAACATCTCGACAAAATCAGAACCGGAAATCGAGAAGAACGGCACCTTGGCTTCACCGGCGATAGCCTTCGCCAGCAGCGTCTTACCGGTACCCGGCGAACCCACCATCAGCACACCACGGGGAATCTTGCCCCCGAGGCGCTGGAACTTGCCCGGGTCACGCAGAAACTCGACCAGCTCCTGCACTTCATCCTTGGCTTCCTCGACGCCGGCGACATCAGCAAACGTGGTCTTGATCTGATCCTCTCCCAGCAGACGGGCCCGGCTCTTGCCGAACGTCATCGGCCCGGCGCCGCCACGGCCACCACCTTGCATCTGCCGCATGAAGAAAATAAAGATCGCCAGGATCAGCAGGATCGGCAGAATCGACAGGAACAGCTGGGTCAGAAAACTTTGCCGCTCCGGTTCGCGACCGATAATTTCCACGCCATTGGCATGTAAAGTCGGCAGCAAATCCAGATCCAGCACCGGCGGCTTGATGGTTTCAAAACGCCCGCCACTGGACAGCTCGCCAATCATCCGCGAGTCATCAATGGTGACCTTCCTGACCTCGCCACGCTCGACACGGGTGATGAACTCGGAATAGGTCATCGCCTGATTGGTGGCCTGCGGACTGATGCTCTGGGCGACGATATAGAGCACACCGGCGATTACCAGCCACAGGACGATATTACGGGTCATGTCATTCAAGCTGCACCTCTAGCCCGGGCTTTACCGGGAGGTTCGGGACGTTCGGACGTCCAAATTACACCATTTTCAGGCCTGACCCCAGCAGATAGACCTCGTTGGAACGAGGCCTGCTGGCAGCAGGCTTGCGTGTCACTACGCTACGGAAGCTGTCGTGAAGGGTCCGTCGGAACTCCTCGATGCCCTCGCCCTGAAACACCTTGACCAGAAAGCGGCCCTCCGGTTCGAGCACAGACCGGGCCATATCCAGCGCCAGCTCGGCCAGATACATGGCTCGCGGCAGGTCGGCGCCACGGTTACCACTCATATTGGGGGCCATATCGGAAATCACAAGGTCGACCTTGCCGCCGCCGAGCGCATCCAGCAGTTGCCGGAAGACCTCTTCTTCCCGGAAATCGCCCTGAATGAAGGTGACCCCGGCCAGCGGCTCCATCGCCAGGATGTCAGAGGCCAGCACCAGTCCTTTGTCACCCACCAGTCGTGCCGCCACCTGCGACCAGCCGCCCGGCGCCGCACCAAGGTCCAGCACTCTCAGGCCGGGCCGGAACAGTTTGTCTTTGTCGTTGATTTCCAACAACTTGTAGCACGCCCGGGAGCGGTACCCCTCGGTCTGCGCGCGTGCCACCCAGGGATCATCGAAATGCTCCTTGAGCCAGCGCTGACTGCTTTTTGAACGTGCCATCGGATACCGTATCGGGATTGTGTTGTCGCGGTTAGAATACCCGCCCTTTTGAATCAGCGCATGACCGGCAAGTAATCCGGCCACGCCCAGCGGAGAACACCATGTCCCTCAGCCCCCAGGACCGCAAGCGCCTGAAAGCCATTGGTCACCATCTGAACGCGATCCTGATTTTCGGTGACAAGGGTCTCAGCGACAGTTTTATCGAGGAGCTTAACCTGCGCCTGGAAGACCACGAGCTGATCAAGGTGCGGGTCAACGCCGAAAGCCGGGAAGATCGCCACGAAGTCGTTGCCGCCATGTGTGCGGCTGGCGAGTGCGAGCTGGTCCAGTTGATCGGCAAGATCGCCGTGCTCTACCGGGCGGCGAAAAAGCCGAACCCGAAACTTTCCAACCTGTTGCGTTTCTCGGCTCGCTAAGGAGTCTCTGAATAACCCGCAGGAGCGGCCGATCGGCCGCGATCCGCCCGGAAAAATCGCGGCCGATCGGCCGCTCCTACTGCCGCGGTTCGGCACACCAAGCGATTATCGGGGGCGACTGTGCCGAACCGTGGGCAGACAGCGCCCTCCCTCTATTGGCACCCAAAGCTTCCGGCAGCCAACTCAGGCAACAGCCTCAAATATGCTCAACCTTTTCGATTTCGTACTCAACCTTGCCGCCCGGGGTCTCGATCTCCACCGAGTCCCCTTCGCTTTTACCCAACAGGCCACGAGCAATCGGTGAAGCCGCAGAAATCCGGCCCTGCTTGATGTCGGCCTCATCGTCACCAACGATGCGATAGGTTTTGCTCTCGTCGGTGTCGACATTGATGATCGTCACGGTGCAGCCGAACACCACCTTGCCGGTGTAGGGAATGCTGCGGATATCAATAATCTGCACAGCAGACAGCTTGCCCTCGATATCGGCAATCCGACCCTCGATAAAACCCTGCTCTTCGCGGGCCGCATGGTACTCGGCATTTTCCTTCAAATCGCCATGCTCACGCGCCTCGGCAATCGCCTTGGAAATACGCGGCCGCTCTGTCGTCTTCAGGCGCTGAAGTTCTTCTTCCAGCGCCTTGGCACCTTCTATGGTCATGGGAAAGCGTTGCATGATTAAACTCCTGCCAGCTCGGCGTGCATGTCCTGCAAACGCCGCACCTGAATCTCACCATCAATGGCCAGTGACTGGCAAACCGCCTTGGCCGCGGCGATGGTGGTGGTGTAGTAAATTTTGCGCTGCAGGGCTGAACGACGGATCGCGAACGAATCCCTGATTGCCTGCTTGCCTTCGGTAGTATTGACGATCAGATCGACTTCGCCGTTCTTGATCATATCGACAATATGCGGACGCCCTTCCAGCACCTTGTTGACCGGTGTCACCATCAGCCCTGCCGCCTCGATCACTGCAGCAGTACCACGGGTGGCCACCAGCTTGAAGCCCAACCGGGTCAACTCGCGAGCCACTTCGATCGCGCCAGGCTTGTCGACTTCGCGCACGGAAATAAACGCAGTGCCGCTACGCGGGATACGCTCACCGGCACCCAGAGCCGCCTTGCCATAGGCCTCGGCAAAGGTGTCACCGACACCCATTACCTCGCCGGTGGATTTCATTTCCGGGCCGAGAATCGGGTCCACTTTCTGGAACTTCGCGAACGGGAATACCGCCTCCTTGACATGGAAGCGCGACGGCACGATTTCACGAGTGAAATTCTGCTCGGCCAGCGTTTTGCCCGCCATGCAGCGAGCCGCTACCTTGGCCAGCGACACGCCGATACACTTGGACACGAACGGCACGGTCCGGGACGCACGCGGGTTCACTTCCAGCACATAGACTTCGCCGTCCTTGACCGCAAACTGGACATTCATCAGACCGATCACACCCAGTTCCCGCGCCATCGCCGCGGACTGCTCACGCATCACATTCTGCAACTTCTCGTCGAGTGCGTAAGGCGGCAGCGAGCAGGCCGAGTCACCGGAGTGTACGCCAGCCTGTTCGATATGCTGCATGATCCCACCAATGACCACATCCTTGCCGTCGGACACCGCATCGACATCGGTTTCAATGGCGTCATCAAGGAAGCGGTCGAGCAGTACCGGTGAATCGTTGGACACCTTCACCGCGTTCTTCATGTAGTTACGCAGCTCGTCCTCGTTATAGACGATCTCCATGGCCCGACCACCGAGCACGTAGGACGGCCGCACCACCAGCGGATAACCGATTTCCGCCGCCAGCCGCACACCGTCTTCAATGCTGCGGGCGGTACGGTTGGGCGGCTGCTTCAGGCCAAGCTTGTTGACCATCTGCTGGAAACGCTCGCGGTCTTCCGCTTCATCAATGGCGTCCGGGCTGGTGCCGATAATCGGCACCCCGGCGGCCTGCAGGGCGCGCGCCAGTTTCAGCGGTGTCTGCCCACCGTACTGAACGATCACGCCTTTCGGCTTCTCGATGTGGCAAATCTCGAGCACGTCTTCCAGCGTCACCGGCTCGAAGAACAGGCGATCGGAAGTGTCGTAATCGGTGGAAACGGTTTCCGGATTACAGTTGACCATAATGGTCTCGTAACCGTCTTCACGCATGGCCAGCGCGGCGTGCACACAGCAGTAATCAAACTCGATGCCCTGACCAATCCGGTTCGGGCCGCCACCGAGCACCATGATCTTGTCACGGCTGGAAGGGTTAGCTTCGCACTCTTCGTCATAGGTCGAGTACATGTACGCGGTGTCGGTGGAAAATTCTGCCGCGCAGGTATCCACGCGCTTGTACACCGGGCGCAGGCCAAACTCGTGCCGACGGGCACGCAAATCCGCTTCCTTGACGCCCAGCAGGCGGGCCAGACGGGCATCGGAGAAACCCTTGCGCTTCAGGCGATACAGGGTGTCGCGCTCCAGCGCGGTGTAGGTCGAGGCCGCCAGCACCTGCTCTTCGCGAATCAGGTCTTCGATCTGCACCAGAAACCAGTGATCGATCCTGGTCAGCTGATACAGCTCTTCGACGCTATAGCCGGCACGGAAAGCATCGCCCAGCACCCAGATGCGATCCGGGCGCGGGGTCGCCAGCGCCAGAGCAACCTGGGTACGCAAATCGCCTTCTGCCGGATCCAGCGCCGGGTCAAATCCGGTGGAATCGGTCTCCAGACCACGCAGCGCTTTCTGAATGGATTCCTGGAAATTACGACCAATTGCCATGACTTCACCGACCGACTTCATCTGCGTGGTCAACACCGGGTCAGCTTCGGAAAATTTTTCAAAGTTGAAACGCGGAATCTTGGTAACCACATAATCAATCGACGGCTCGAACGAAGCCGGGGTCTTGCCGCCGGTAATGTCGTTCTGCAGCTCATCCAGCGTATATCCGACCGCCAGCTTGGCCGCGACCTTGGCAATCGGGAAGCCGGTAGCCTTGGACGCCAGCGCCGAGGAACGCGATACCCGCGGGTTCATTTCAATCACCACCATGCGGCCGGTATCCGGGCAGACACCGAACTGCACGTTCGAGCCGCCGGTTTCGACGCCGATCTCACGCAGTACCGCCAGCGAGGCGTTACGCATGATCTGGTATTCCTTGTCGGTCAGGGTCTGTGCCGGGGCAACGGTAATCGAGTCACCGGTGTGCACGCCCATCGGGTCAAAGTTTTCGATTGAGCAAACGATGATGCAGTTGTCCTTTTTGTCGCGGACCACCTCCATCTCGTACTCTTTCCAGCCGAGCAGGGATTCATCAATCAGCAGCTCGCGGGTCGGCGACAGATCCAGACCGCGCTGGCAGATCTCTTCAAATTCTTCGCGGTTATAGGCAATCCCGCCACCGGAGCCGCCCATGGTAAAGCTCGGCCGGATAATGCAGGGAAAGCCAATCGAATCGAGCACCTGAAATGCTTCTTCCATGCTATGGGCAATGGACGCACGCGGGCACTCGAGACCAATCGACTTCATCGCCTTGTCGAAACGCTGACGGTCTTCCGCTTTATCAATCGCATCGGCATTGGCGCCGATCATTTCCACGCCATGCTTGTCGAGGACACCGTGACGGGCCAGATCCAGCGCGCAGTTCAGCGCAGTCTGGCCACCCATGGTTGGCAGCAACGCATCCGGCTTTTCTTTCTCGATGATTTTTTCCACCGTCTGCCAGGTGATCGGCTCGATGTAGGTAGCGTCCGCCATGGCCGGGTCGGTCATGATGGTGGCCGGGTTCGAATTCACCAGAATGACGCGGTAGCCTTCCTCGCGCAGGGCCTTGCAGGCCTGGGCTCCGGAGTAATCAAACTCACAGGCCTGACCGATCACAATCGGACCGGCGCCGATGATAAGGATGCTCTGGATATCAGTTCTTTTCGGCATGTTCTCTACCAGTCAATTCTGCAAACCCGCCACGCGGGACGTCCGACACAAACGGCCTTAGCGGGCCGCTTCCATCAGCTCGATAAAATGATCAAACAGTGGCGCCGCATCGTGCGGGCCCGGGCTCGCCTCCGGGTGCCCCTGGAAACTGAACGCCGGCTTGTCAGTGCGGTGGATGCCTTGCAGCGAACCATCAAACAGCGACACATGGGTAGCGCGCAGATTTGCCGGCAGGCCGGTCTCAAGCACGGCAAAGCCGTGGTTCTGACTGGTGATCATCACCACATTGCGATCCAGATCCTTCACCGGGTGGTTGGCACCGTGGTGACCAAACTTCATCTTGCCGGTTTCGGCGCCGCTGGCCAGCGCCAGCAACTGGTGGCCGAGACAGATACCAAACACCGGCAGGCCGGTATCAACGATGGCCTTGATTGCTTCGATGGCGTAATCGCACGGCGCCGGATCACCCGGACCGTTGGACAGAAATACGCCGTCCGGTTTCATCGCCAGCACGTCACTGGCCGGGGTCTGCGCCGGCACCACGGTCAGGCGGCAACCACGGTCAGCCAGCATGCGCAGGATGTTGCGCTTGACGCCGTAGTCGTAGGCCACCACGTGGAAACGGGTTTCGGCCGGGGTGACATGGCCCTTGCCCAGCTGCCAGCTGCCTTCGGTCCACTCATAGGCCTTGTCGACGGTGACTTCTTTGGCCAGATCCATGCCTTTCAGACCCGGGAAGCCCTTGGCCGCGGCCAGCGCTTTCTCTTCATCAGCTTTTGTTCCAGTGAGCGCGTCACCGGCAATGATGCAGCCGTTCTGGGCGCCCTTTTCGCGCAGAATGCGGGTCAGGCGCCGGGTGTCGATATCGGCGATGCCGACCACGTTGTGGCGCTGGAGGTAAGCCGACAGCGTTTCCTGCGAGCGAAAGTTCGATGCCACCATGGAAACATCGCGAATGATCAGGGCGCGGGCCCAGACCCGGGTAGATTCCTCGTCCTCGGCATTGACCCCAACGTTGCCGATATGGGGATAGGTCAGCGTGACCATCTGCTCGGCATAGGAGGGATCCGTCAGGATTTCCTGGTAGCCGGTCAGTGCGGTGTTGAAAACCACCTCACCCACCGCTTCACCGGTTGCACCAATGGCAACGCCGCGAAAGATGCTGCCGTCTTCCAGTGCGAGTAGGGCCGGGACCGTCAAGGCAACCTCCAGTGTGTGATTCAGAGCAGGGTCAGCAGCCCGCGCGTGCGTGCAAAAAAGCGAGATGGACTGCTCCATCTCGCTTTTTCGTCATTCTGGGCGCGGATCCGGGAGACCCTTGGGCGGGTGCGTATTGTAGGGACTGGCCCCCGCCATGTCACGGGTAAACAGGCTGTTCTTTCCGCTGATTTCGCCGATACCTGTTGCCTTAAAGGTGCCTTAAAGGCCGAGCACTGCCCGCATGTCGTAAACGCCGGGTTGTTGCCGGCCCAGCCAGCCTGCAGCCCGCACCGCGCCGCGGGCAAAGTTCATCCGGCTGGTGGCACGATGGATGATCTCGACCCGCTCGCCCTCGCCGGCAAACATCACCGTATGCTCGCCGACGATGTCGCCGGCGCGAATGGTTTCAAAACCGATGGTCTGACGCTCGCGGGCGCCGGTGCGGCCCTCGCGACCATAGACCGCACAGGTTTTCAGGTCACGGCCCAAAGTCGCGGCAATCACTTCGCCCATGGCCAGCGCGGTGCCGGACGGGGCGTCGATCTTGTGGCGGTGGTGCGCCTCGATTATTTCGATATCAACCTCATCACCGAGCACCCGCGAGGCGGTTTCCAGCAAGCTCAGACACAAGGTCACGCCAACCGAGTAATTGGCGGCAAAGCAGATCGGAATGACCTTGCCGGCTTCATGCAACAAGGCTTTCTGGGCGTCACTCAGGCCGGTGGTGCCGATGACCAGCTTGCAACCGGCATCGCGGCACAGGGCAATATGCCGCTCGGTCGCCTCCGGCAAGGTGAAGTCGATAAACACGTCGGCATCGCGAACCACACTGGCCAGATCATCGGCCAGCGCCACGCCGAGCTTGCCGACACCAATCAGCTCGCCGGCATCCGCACCGATCAGGCTGCTGCCCGGGGCATCCACCGCCGCGCCAAGGCTCAGGCCATCGGTGCCGTGTACCGCTTCAATCAGGGTGCGCCCCATGCGCCCGGCGGCGCCCAGAATTCCGACTTTCATTGTGTCTGTCACCGAAAGGAAAAGGTGCGCTAGTGTATCGGGTAGCAGGCCTGCGAATAACCCCGAATAAAGGAGAAACATGACCGCCACCGAGATCCATCTGCGCCAGCCCGACTGGCTGAACGAATGGCTGCAGCAGCCAGCTCCGGGCACTGAGCAAGGCCAGCTCCGCGAAGTACTGGCACTGGCCGGCGAAAATATACGCCGCAACAGCGGCGGGCCGTTCGCGGCAGCCGTATATGCGCTTGATACTGGCGAGCGCCTGTCTGCGGCAGTCAACACCGTAGTGAGCAACCACTGCGCTGCCGCCCACGCCGAGCTGCAGGCGCTGTCTCTGGCCCAGCAGACGCTCGGCAACCACACCCTCGCCGGGCGCAACTGCGTGCTGGTCAGCTCCAGCGCACCCTGCACCATGTGCCTTGGCGCTATTGTCTGGAGTGGTGTTCAGGCACTGGTGTTCGCCACCACTCGTACGGACGTGGAAAAGATCGGCTTTGACGAAGGGCCGCGAACCCCGCGCTGGCGCCAACAGCTGGAGGGGCGCGGAATTTCCGTGCGCGGACCGCTGTTACAGCGGCAAGGCCGACAAGTACTGGCCCTGTATCAAGAGCGCGCCGGAGTGATCTATAACGGCCACCCCGCAAGACCCAGTGCCGCTCCGGGGTGACGCCGATGAACTGACCTCCCGCGCCAGGAGAGCCGGGTCGCTGACATGCCTGTAGCGCCGCCCATGTCCGGTCAACATTTTCATGGAATATAGCGCTTAGCCAGACTAGACTAGACCAGAATTACCCACCCCTGCGGAGCCATCCTCATGCAATCCGTCAACATGCTGCAAGCCAAGTCCTCGCTGTCCCGCCTGGTGGAAGCCATTGAGCTGGGGCGGGAGAGGGAAATCATCATTGCCCGAAATGGCCGCCCCGTGGCCCGACTGGTACCGATTGGAGACGCCCTGCCCGGCCAGCGTATCGGGGTGGCCAAGGGGCTGTTCGAGGCACCGGACGATATCGACGCGCATAACGAAGAGGTCGCCCGCCTGTTCTTTGGCGAACCGGAAGCATGAATCTGCTACTGGATACCCATATTGCACTGTGGGCCATTGCAGACAGCCCCAGGCTGTCTGCGCAAGCAAGGAAATTGATCGACGACCCACGCGCACATATCTGGGTCAGCGCCGCAAGTATCTGGGAAATCACTATCAAGCACAGCCTTGGCAAAGGCGGGATGCCGCTTTCCGGAGAAGCGGCGATACGCTATTTTCGGCAATCGGGTTATCAGTTCCTGCCCATTGAAGTCGAACACGCCGCCGCTGTGGCCCAGTTACCCAATCATCATCAGGACCCATTTGATCGTCTGCTGGTCGCCCAGGCACTTACCGAACCCATGCGCCTGCTTACCAGCGACGCTGCTGTAGCGCGCTACAGCGAAATCATCATCAGGGTTTGAACGGCGGCAACATCACGCTGTAGAGATTGTCGCCACTGCGTTCCATGTACTTGCGCCGGGCCCGATCAAAGGCGCGAAAACCCAGGCCGCTCTGCTGCAATGCCTGAACTTCCGCCAGACGCTTTTTCGCATACAGCACATCCAGCGCCTCCATACTGAAGGACGGCTTGGTGGCAGCGCCGATTTCCAGCTGGCGAATAGCCTCTTCGGTTTCCCGGGTCTGCTCCATGTACAGCAGGCTGTTGGCGTATTCGTAGCGGACAATGGCCATATCCCCGGCCAACTCCACCGCCCGACCAAAGATTTCCCCGGCATTGATCGGCTGGGCATTGAAGGTCATCCGCCCGGCAGTCTTGCCAACCCGGCGAATAACATTGGCATCAAAGGCTGCGTTCAGCGCCAGTGACAGGGCATGATCCGGATCCACCGCCACAGCCTCGGCGGCAGCATTGATTACCATCGGCGCATAGCCGTTGGCCAGCATCACCGGCACCGGCACGTCCTCGGCCAGCCGTCCGACCGCATAGGCAAAGCCGAGCCGGAAGATTACATAATCCTGATGGAACTCGGTGTCCCCCGGCAGGAATGGCGCCGCCCGGGCATAGACCTGGATGCGGTCGATAGCATCCTGCAACAGCATCTGCTTGGTCTGCTCCTTGCGGGTGACATACAACGCCTGCATCAACTGGGCAAACACCCCCGGCACCTGAGCGTAACCGCCATAACGGATGCCAAGGTCCCGGGCCTTGCGGAAATCGCCCCGAAAAAACGCCTGCCAGACCTCCAGCACATTGAGGCTGTGCATCTCCCAGTCAGCATCCTGATAACCCAGCTGCTGCATGATCTCGGGAAAACGGGTATAGCGTTCGCGCAGGTACTCGGGGGACGGATAGGCGATTTTCAGGCCACGCATCAGATGCGGCCACTGGTCGCGGATTTCATCGAAGCTGTAGGTAAACGGTAACGGATCGAATGGGGCTCGCTCCCACTCGGCTTCAATCACCGTCGGGTCAACCACGATCTTCGCGCCTTCTTTCTGGGCGAAGGTGGCTATAGCGCGCTCCCGGGCCTGATCTCCCGGAGAGGCAGTGACATGCAGTGGCACGCTGACCCAAGCCAGCACAGCCATGGCGAGTATCCGTCTCATCCCCGAACCTGTTGTTGTTATTGGTTCATGCTTCCGAAGGCCTGCCAGCCGGCGGGCCTTCGGAAGATGGGACTATAGCAGCGGTGCCGGGGTCAACAATCCGGCGAATGTCTCAAAGCCCGTCAAAAAAACGTTTTACCCCCTCGAACCAGGTGGTTCTGCGTGGATTGTGACGGGAGTCCTCGCTATCCAGCGAGGCCTGAAACTTGCGCAACAGCTCCTTCTGCTCGCTACTCAGGCCGACCGGGGTTTCCAGCACGATCCGGCACATCAGATCACCGGGCGGGCCACCGCGTACCGAGGTGACGCCCTTGCCACGCAGCCGGAACAGCTTGCCGGTCTGGGTTTCCGCCGGCACCTTGAGCTTGACCTTGCCGTCAATGGTCGGCACTTCCAGCTCTCCGCCGAGCGCCGCGTCGACAAACGAGACCGGCACCTCACAGTACAGGTCATTGCCATCACGCTGGAAAATCTCGTGCTCCAGCACCGAAATCTGCACGTACAGGTCACCCGGCGGCATACCGTTCGGCCCGGCCTCGCCTTCGCCGGCCAAACGGATCCGGTCACCGGTGTCGACGCCGGCGGGAATATTCACCGACAGGGTCTTGGTATTCTGCACCCGGCCCTGGCCATGACACTTCTTGCACGGATTCTTGATGATGGTGCCGGCACCACGGCAGGTGGGGCAGGTTTGCTGCACGGTGAAAAAGCCCTGCTGCATGCGCACTTGCCCGGCGCCACCACAGGTGCTGCAACCCACCGGCTTCTCGGAGCCTTCGGCGCCACTGCCCTCACAGCTGTCACAGGTAACCCAGGTCGGCACGCGAATTTTTTCGTTACTGCCTTTGACGGCACGCTCAAGATCAATTTCCAGCGTGTAGCGCAGGTCTGCACCACGGCTCGGGCCACGTCGGCGGGCGCCACCGCCACCAAAAATATCACCGAAAATATCGCCGAAAATATCACCAAAGCCGCCAGCACCATGGGCACCGCCGCCGGCTGCCTGGCCATCGACACCGGCATGACCGAAGCGGTCATAGGCGGCACGCTTGTTATCGTCCGTCAGTACTTCGTAGGCCTCCTTGGCCTCCTTGAATTTGTCCTCGGCCTCGGCGTTATCCGGGTTGCGATCCGGATGGTATTTCATCGCCAACCGGCGATAGGCTTTCTTCAGCTCATCGGCATCGGCTTCACGGGTAACGCCGAGAATTTCGTAATAGTCGCGCTTGGACATGGATCAGCATTTCCTGTTCAGCACGACGCCGGGACAGGCCCGGCGTCGTGTGTCTGTTGTCGGACGTCCGACGCTGTCAGCAACGATTACTTGCTGCTGTCGTCTTTCACTTCCTCAAACTCGGCATCGACCACATCATCGCCCGGCTGACCGGAAGACTGCGCATCAGCACCCGGCTGACCCGGCTGGGCGGCTTCGGCGTAGAGACGCTGAGCCAGACCGGCAGAGGCATCTGCCACAGCCTTGGTCTTCGCCTCGATCTCTTCGACATCGCTGCCCTTCAGGGCCACTTCAAGAGCGTCCAGCGCGCTGTTGATAGCGCCTTTCTCCTCCTCGGTGGCCTTGTCGCCGGCTTCCGCCAGTGTCTTGCGGGTAGCGTGCAGCAGGTGATCACCCTGATTGCGCGTTTGCACCAGCTGTTCGAACTTGCGATCTTCCTCGGCGTGGGCCTCGGCATCTCGCACCATCTTGTCGACCTCTTCATCGGACAGACCGGAATTAGCCTTGACCTGAATGGTCTGCTGCTTGCCGGTGGCCTTGTCCTTCGCGCCGACATGCAAGATGCCATTGGCGTCGATATCAAAGGTTACTTCAATCTGCGGCATGCCACGCGGGGCTACCGGAATGTCTTCCAGATTGAACTGGCCGAGCGATTTGTTCTGGCTGGCCTGCTTGCGCTCACCCTGCAGGACGTGCACGGTCACTGCGGTCTGGTTGTCCGCTGCGGTAGAGAACACCTGCGACGCCTTGGTCGGAATAGTGGTGTTCTTGTCGATGATCGGCGTCATTACACCGCCCATGGTTTCGATACCCAGGGTCAGCGGGGTGACGTCAAGCAACAGCACGTCTTTTACGTCGCCGGACATGATCGCGCCCTGCAGTGCGGCACCGATGGCCACAGCCTCATCCGGGTTGACGTCACGACGCGGCTCTTTGCCAAAGAACTCGGCCACTTTTTTCAGCACCAGCGGCATACGGGTCTGGCCACCGACCATAATCACGTCGGTGATGTCGGAGGTTTTCACGCCTGCATCAGTGAGCGCGATCTTGCACGGCTCCAGCGACTTGTTGATCAGATCCTCAACCAGCGATTCGAGCTTGGCGCGGGTCAGTTTCACCACCAGGTGCTTCGGGCCGGTCTGATCCGCAGTGATATACGGCAGATTCACTTCGGTCTGCTCGCTCGACGACAGCTCGATCTTGGCTTTCTCTGCCGCTTCCTTCAGACGCTGCATCGCCAGCGCATCACCGGACAGGGTGATGCCGGACTCTTTCTTGAACTGGTCGGCAAGGAAATTGATCAGGCGCAGGTCGAAATCTTCACCACCGAGGAAGGTATCACCGTTGGTGGACAGCACTTCAAACTGCTTCTCACCATCGACGTCGGCGATTTCGATGATCGACACGTCGAAGGTACCGCCGCCGAGATCATAAACGGCGATCTTGCGATCCTTGCCATCGGCCTTGTCCATACCATAGGCCAATGCCGCTGCAGTCGGCTCGTTGATGATGCGCTTTACTTCCAGGCCGGCAATACGGCCGGCATCCTTGGTGGCCTGCCGCTGGGCATCGTTGAAATAGGCCGGCACGGTAATCACCGCCTCAGTCACTTTCTCGCCGAGATAATCTTCAGCGGTTTTCTTCATTTTCTTCAGCACCTGGGCAGAAATCTGCGGCGGCGCCAGCTTCTCGTCGCGGGCCTGTACCCAGGCATCGCCATTGTCGGCCTTGATGATCTTGTACGGCACCATCTCGATGTCTTTCTGCACGACATCGTCCGCAAAGCGACGGCCAATCAGACGCTTCACCGCAAACAGGGTGTTGGTCGGGTTGGTAACGGCCTGACGCTTGGCAGACTGGCCGACCAGCACTTCCTTGTCGTCGGCATAGGCGACAATGGACGGGGTAGTGCGCGCGCCTTCGCTGTTTTCCAGAACCTTGACCTTGTCGCCTTCCATCACGGCAACACAGGAGTTGGTGGTACCAAGGTCAATACCGATGATCTTACCCATTACATCTCTCCTTTCACGTCTGTCTCCGATCCCTGTCGGCAACCGGAGAAGCTGATGTTTTACTGTCAGGGCCTATATGGCGCCGGCCCATGGGGTTTCAAGTCTGCTTCAGGGATTTTTTGCCACCACCACCCGCGCCGGGCGGATCAGTCGACCGTTCAGGCAATAGCCCTTCTCAAGCACGTCGATGATGCTGTTCGACTCGGCATCAGGCGACGGCACCATGGCCATGGCCTCATGCAGCTGCGGGTCGAACCGCCCCCCCCTGGGATCAACACTTTCAATGCCGTAACGGGCAAAGGTGTCGGTCAGGGTTTTCAGGGTCAGCTCCATGCCCTCGCGCACCGCCTTTAACCCTTCGTCGTCGGCTGGTACAGCGGCCAGGCCGCGCTCCAGATTGTCGGCCACCGCCAACAGATCGGCAGAAAACTTTTCCAGTGCGAACTTGTGAGCGTTGCTGACTTCGCGCTCCATACGCCGGCGCATATTCTGGATTTCCGCCTGGGCCCGCAGGTCTGCCTCGGCCAGCAGACGACTGGTCTCGGCAAATTGCAGCTTCAGACTGGCCAGCTCCTCAACCGGATCCGGGGCTGACTGACTGTCAGCCGCCGCTTCGGTGGTATCAGCCGCCGCTTCAGTTGCATCAACAGCCGGATCGGCAACCTCACCATTAGGGTCTTTTTCCTGTTCACTCATGCAGTTATCTCCGGATTACCGGCGGACAGCGAAGCCCGCCTTGCAGGAAAGGCGGCAAAGATATGGGAACAGTGAAGGCAGATTCAAGGGCAGCGCGGAATTAATCCGCACATAAATGAGCGGGATCAGCCGTTGCGCAGGGCAGCAGAGAGGATGCGGGCGGTGATATCAACGGTCGGAATAACCCGCTCGTAGTCCATCCGGGTGGGGCCGACGACTGCCAGCACGCCGACAGTCTGGTCCTCGGCTCGGTACGGGGCAGACACCAGCGAGTACTCGTCAAAGGCCTGATAGCCGGCCTCACGGCCAATAAATATCTGCACCCCGTCGGCACGGACACTGCGCTCAAGCAGGTGGAGAATATCGCGCTTGCTGTTAAAGGCCTCGAACAGGTCACGCAGCTTGTCGAGGTCATCGCCGCGGGCTGAATCAAGCAGGTTGGATTCGCCGGACACCACATACTGCTCACCGGATTCTTTTTCAGTGCGGCGCAGCGCCTTGGCGGCAACATCCATGGTGGTCTGCATCATCAGGTCCATTTGCCGCTTGTCGGCGGCCATGGTTTTCAGCAGACCATCACAGATGTCATCGAGATCGCAGCCGGCGTAGGTGCGATTAATGTAGTTGGCGGCCTGACGCAGTTCCGATTCGCCGTACTCACGATCGGTATGGATCACCCGGTTCTGCACCTCGGCGCGGTTGATCACCAGAATCACCAGCACCCGCTGGCCAGACAGTGGCAGAAACTCAACCATTCGCAATCTGGTGACTTCGCGACGCGGCACCACGACCACGCCGGCCATGCGGGTCAGCTCGGCCAGTGCCCGCGACGCCTGCGCCACCAGCTCCGCCGGTGACTGGTCCGGGTCGATCAGCTGTTCCAGCTCCTTTTTCAGACCGCGGGCATTGGCGTCCAGCATCGGCGCGCTGCGCAGCAGGGCATCAACGTAGAGACGGTAACCCACCGCAGTGGGAATACGGCCGGCAGAAGTATGCGGGCTGGCCAGCACACCGATATCCTCCAGCTCGGCCATAATATTGCGAATGGTGGCCGAGCTGACCTGCAGCGACGCCCCCTCCGCCAGCGTTTTCGAGCCCACCGGCTGGCCGTCACGGATGTGCCGCTCTACCAGCGCCATCAGCAGGCGTTGTTTTCGTTCACTGAGTTCGGGAGCGGTCATGGCAACCAGGCAGATAGATGACAACGGAACTCATTATAGAAGGGCAACGACCGAGGGGAAGGGCTGACCCGTCCAGCATCAGCAATATTGTAGTTTGGCCCCGGATACCCTTATCATCGCCCCATCATACTGACCGGATGGACAGCATATGCTTACCCACCTTGGTGTCCGCCACTTCGCCACCGTCGAATCGCTGGAACTGGAGCCCGGCCACGGCCTGACCGCGATCAGTGGCGAAACCGGCGCCGGCAAGTCGATCATCATCGATGCCCTTGGCCTCGCCCTGGGTGAACGCGCTGACAGCAGCGTGGTCCGGGCCGGCTGCGAACGCGCCGAAGTCGAGGCCACTTTTGCTCTGGGCGACTGTCCGGCAGCGCGGCAATGGCTGGCTGCCCGCGAGCTGGATCATGACGATGAATGCATCCTGCGTCGCACCGTTCGCCAGGACGGCCGCTCCCGCGCTTACGTCAACGGCTCGCCGGTGCCGGTCACCGAAGTACGCGAGCTCGGTGAGCTGCTGATCAGCATCCACTCGCAGCACGAACATCAGTCCTTGCTGAAGAAAGAGGCACAGCGCGCCCTGCTAGACAGTTTCGCCGGCGCCGACAGCCTGCTGCGCGAGCTGCGCCAGCGCTGGCGCGAATGGCGTGAGGCCCACAAGGCCCACTCACAGGCGCTGGCCAGCGCCTGTGAGCTGGGCGAGCGACAGGATCTGCTGCGCTTCCAGCTGGAAGAACTGGATGCCTTTGATCTCGGCGAGCAGGAACTGGCCGAACTGGAAGCCGAACAGAAGCGGCTCGGCAACGCTGATACCCTGATCCGTCTGTGCCAGCAATCCCTCAGCCTGCTCTATGAGCAGGACGAAGGCTCGGTGGGTGATCAGCTGGCCCGGGTGCAGCACTGGCTGGGGGATGCGGTCGGCGGCGATGAAGCGCTCAGCAACGCCCTGAATACGGTTGAGTCAGCCCGCCTGCAGGTGGAGGCCGCCGCAGATGACCTGCGCCATTACCTGGACCGGCTCGACCTCGATCCGGAACGACTTGCCCAGGTGGAGGAACGACTCGGTCAGGCCTACACCCTGGCGCGCAAACACCGGGTGCGACCGGAAGTATTGTTCGCCCATCATCAAGGCCTGCGCGAAGAAGCAGGCCGCCTCAATAACCACGATGAGCACCTGCTGGAGCTTGAAAAGGGTGAGCAACAGGCGCGGTCAGCGTTCACTGATACTGCCTGCAAGCTGTCCGAGCTGCGCCGCAGTCATGCCGGCGCACTGGCCAGCGGCGTGCTCGGCAACCTCAAGGCGCTGGGCATGAAAGGCGCCCGTCTGGAAATCTCACTGACTCCCTGTGAAGCCAGCGCCGACGGCATGGAAGAGGTCGAGTTCCTGTTTACCGCCAATCCGGGCCAACCGCTCAAACCACTGGCCAGGGTTGCCTCCGGTGGCGAACTGTCGAGGGTCAGTCTCGCCATTCAGGTGATCTGTGCGAAAAGCCTGACGGTACCCTGCCTGGTGTTTGACGAGGTCGATGTCGGTGTCGGCGGCGGCATTGCCGAGATTGTCGGCCGACTGCTGCGCGAACTGGGCGACCATGCCCAAGTGCTGTGCATTACTCATCAGCCGCAGGTGGCCAGTCTGGGCCACAGCCACTGGCAGGTGCAGAAGCAGCAGAAGAAGGACAGCACCCACACCCGAGTATTGTCACTGGATACCGAGCAGCGGGTTCAGGAGGTGGCGCGGATGCTGGGTGGGGTAGAGATTACCGATTCCACCCTCGCCCACGCTCGTGAGATGTTACAGCGCAGTCAGGCACAAAGCGCCTGACTGCCGGGGAACTCACTTTTTCTTCGGCTTGACGTACAGCACCAGCTTGTGATCGATCAGCTCGAAACCATGTTTTTCGGCGATCGCATGCTGGCGCTTCTCGATTTCCGGGTCGACAAACTCGATCACTTCATTGGTATCCATCCGCACCATATGGTCGTGATGGCCCTCATTGGCCAGCTCGAATACCGCCGAGCCGCCCTCAAAGTTGTGGCGCTGGACAATGCCGGCCTGCTCGAACTGGGTCAACACCCGGTATACCGTCGCCAGCCCGACATCAGAGCCGGACTCCAGCAGCGCCTTGTAGATGTCCTCGGCGCTCATGTGCCGTTCAGCGGAATCCTCCAGATGCTGCAGAATCTTTACCCGCGGCAGGGTGACCTTGAGGCCGGCCTTGCGTAGCTCCTGATCTTCCACCGATATACTCCTGATGTGCCGCCGATCGACCGACGGGTGAACTTGTGTCCCCGGACAGGGTCTGTATTATCGCCCCAACCTGAGCGATGTCGACACTACTATGCGAGCTTTCCTGCTGATTTCCGCCTTGATCCTGACGGTGCTGAGCGCTGGTTGCAGCAATCTGCGCTTTCCCGGTGTCTACCGCATTGATATTCCGCAGGGCAATTTCGTCACCGAAGACATGCTGAACCAGCTCAGCCCCGGCATGCGCCCGGAGCAGGTGCGCTATGTCATGGGCATGCCGACCCTGATCGACCCCTTCACCCCGGACACCTGGTTCTACCTGATGACCCTGCAGCCGGGCAAAGGAGAGGCCATTGAGCAGCAAATCGTGGTGCACTTCCGTGACGGCCTGTACAGCCACCATGAGGGCGAAGTGCTGGCCGATTTCCGCACCAGAGTCACCGCCCCGCAGGATCGCCAGTTAGCCAGTCAGGCTGACCAGCAACGCCGGCAGCAGCCCGCCGGTAGCGACTGAAGCATCAAGCCTGGCCGGCCCGCTTATCCTTCGCCTGCCTGGCCCGGGCCTTGCGATTGTCTTTCGGATCAATGATCAGCGGGCGGTAGATCTCCACCCGCTCGCCATCCGCCAGCACCCGCCCTTTCGGATTTGCTTCCACCTTTGAAAATATCCCCATGCTGGCACGCTCGATATCCAGCTCCGGGAAGAAACCGGCAATGCCGGACTGCAGTACAGCGTCATACATGGTGGTGCCCTCCGCCACACGCAGAGGGATCAGCTTCTGCCGGTCCGGCAAGGCATAGACCACTTCCACATTGATCAGCCCGTCTTTCATAGCCGCCCTCAGAACAACCCGATGCCGCGGGCAAACACTGCCAGAACAGCCAGCGGGGCAATGATTCTGATCGCCACGCGCCAGCCAAGATAGACACGGAAGTTCTTCATGTTCAGCTCTTTGCGCACATGCGGATCCTTCATGACCCAGCCGGCAAACACTGCGATCAACAACCCTCCCAGTGGCAACATCACGTTGGTAGTGAGGAAATCAAGACTGTCAAAAACCGTCTTGCCAAACAGTGTGGCGTCGGCCCAGAGATTAAACGACAGCACCGAGCCGATGCCTATCAGCCAGGCCGCCAGCGCCAGAACCATCGTAGCCCTGGCCCGGGTCCAGCCGGACTCGACAAACCAGGCTACCAGCGGCTCCAGCAGCGAGATCGATGAGCTCCAGGCAGCAAACAGCACCAGTACAAAAAACAGCGTGCCAAACCAGATACCACCCGGCATCTGTACAAACGCCAGTGGTAGTGTCTTGAACAGCAGCCCGGGGCCGGCGGCCGGCTCCAGACCATTGGCAAACACCACCGGAAAAATACACAACCCGGCGACAATCGCCACCAGGGTGTCCAGAAAAGCAATCGTCAGCACGGTGGAGCCGATCGAAACCGGCTTTTTCTGCCCGTGCTTGTCGCTGGCCTCGCGCGGCATATAGGCGCCATACGCCATGATCGCGCCAAGGCCGAGGCTCAGGGTAAAGAACGAATGCCCCATGGCCACCAGCACCGCATCGGCAGACAACTTGCTGAAATCGACACTGAACATGAAAGCCAGCGCCTGATCGAAGCCACCACTGCTGGCGGCATAACCGAGCAACACCAGCAACATCACAAACAATGCCGGCATCATGATCTCTGCCGCCCGCTGCAAACCCCGATGCACCCCCTGTAAAACCACCCCGGCGGTCATCAGCATAAACAGGCTGTGGCAGCCGAGCATGATCAGCGGACTGGCCAACAAACCGTCAAACGTGGCGCTGACCGTCGCTGCATCGGCACCCGCCAACTGCGTTGGCATGGCAACAACGTAGTAAAGCGCCCAACCAGCGATCACGCTGTAAAAGGTCAGAATCAGGAAGCCGGCCAGCGCACCGAGGTAGCCAAGCCATTTCCAGCGGCTGCTGACTTCCGCCTGCCCGGCCAGCTTTTTCATGGTATTGATCGGACTCAGGCCACCACGGCGCCCCATCATCACCTCGGCCACCATAACCGGGATGCCCACCAGCAGAATGATCAGCAGGTACATCAGGACAAAGGCACCACCACCGTACTCGCCAGCAATGTAGGGAAACTTCCAGAGATTCCCGAGGCCGACCGCCGAGCCCGTCGCTGCCAGAATAAACACCCAGCGACTGGTCCACCCCTTCAGCGATGCATGATTCTTTTCCATAAACAGCTCGCTCAGACCAACAAAGGCGCCATTTTCCCGGCAAACCCGGTCTGCCTCAAGGAAAACCGGCCGCCGACGCACGACGCGCATGCAATTAGCCACAGCTACCGTATAATCGCGCCCCTATGAGTAAAGCCGCCAAAGGGTCTGCGGGCCCACGAGACATCGCCGTCAACCGCAAGGCACGGCACGACTACCACCTTGAAGAGAAATTCGAGGCCGGACTGGTATTGCTTGGCTGGGAAGTGAAATCCCTGCGTGCCGGCAAGTGCAATCTGACCGAAGCCTACGTGACACTGAAAGACGGCGAAGCCTGGCTGTTCGGCTGCCGGATTGAGCCCCTGCAGACCACCAGCACCCATGTCGTTGCCGACCCGATACGCAGTCGCAAGCTGCTATTGCACCGGCGCCAGCTATCGCAAATTTTTGCCGGGGTACAGCGGGACGGCTATACCTGCGTACCGGTCAGCCTGTACTGGGACCGCGGTCGCGCCAAGCTGGAAATAGCGCTAGCCAAGGGCAAGCAGAAATTCGACAAGCGAGCCACCGAAAAGGAGCGTGACTGGGGCCGCCAGAAACAGCGGCTGATGCGCCAGCGCTAGCAGACGTTTAGCAGAAAACGGGCCGATAACCCGACCCGTTTTCAGGAAACACTCAGAACGCCTTGCCGGAGCGGCGACCACGACCACGCCAGGCAGCAACCTCGTCGCGCAGCTGCCAGTAGAACAGCAACCAGGCTCGCAGCAGCGCCGGCAAAAAATAGATCGCGGTCAGCACCACCAGAAACCCGATGCTGGTCAAAGCATCCACCGCCAGCACGCCGGCAGAATACAGCACCAGCGACAGGGCCAGTCCCAGGCTGCGGTAAAGCAGCGGGTGTTTTTTCAGCGGCGCCACAGCAGCAGCACCGGTTGCAGTAACTCGATCAAACAGCGTCTTCATCGTCTAGTCCTCAATGAATGACTCAGGTCTGATCAGCGGTCTCTTTATTCACTTTCTCGGGGACCCACTGAGAAGAGCATTTGCTCTCCGACCATTGTGTGGCTAACGCTGCGGGCTTCCCCTCCGGCTTCACCGGCGCTTGTGGCGCCCTGCTGACCGAAAACCTCACAGCACTCTTTCAACACGTCTATCGTGCTCCCACTACGGGCGCCAATGCCCCGATTTTGACTGATTGTCTGACAGAGATATTTATTCATCTGTAAAACTTGAAACTATCGCCCGCAACCCCCATCAAGTATGCTGTACCTACTGGGGCCGACATGGTTTCGACGCCGGTATTGAATCTTGTGGTGCATGCCGAGCAGGCTACGATGCTCGTAAATCCATTGTGGCAAAAAAGTAATCGCAAACGACGATTCCTACGCACTAGCAGCCTAAATCCCTGCTAACCGTCGCGCGACCCTGTCTGTGGGGGAGCAACACGGGCACGCATACACAGACTCGCGATGAGGTTCGCCCCGAACTGAATTGCTAAACCTTCAGGGGATCGGAACCAGCACCCTGCCCGTCGGGCCGCTGGGACCTAAATCAGTAGACACGGCTAAGCATGTAGATCTGCAAGTGGATTGCTGACGGACGCGGGTTCGATCCCCGCCGGCTCCACCAATAACGAAACCCCAACCGTGCTCGGTTGGGGTTTTTTCTTGCCCGATCGCGCCGGTTCCCGCGTGTTCTTGGGGGTTCCTGCGGAAGCCTGCGGACTACGCCGGTCAGCCTCTCAGCCCGTTCCGGGCCACATTCCACTCTCTCCTGGCCATTCCTCGCTGCGACCTCGCTCCCTTGAACTGGCCAGAAGTCCGCAAGGGCCGCAAGTCACATCCATACAGATCAACGAGTTACGCGCGGACGAATCAATCGGTTGGATTGCGGCATTGGTTGGCGGAGGGGACAACCTGGCCGCCGCCCCTCCGTTCCAATACAAGAGCGGTCGCCTTACCTCGCCTGCCCATGAATCCGCGCGAACGGATTCTGCGCGACATGCCTGGTAGTGGCGTCTTGCACGGTGCCAGGTCACCTCCAGACCGATGCCCAAAATTGCGTCACACCACCATTTTGGTATAATCTATAACGTAATGTAGTATCTATAACATACTACGCCGCCAATCGACCAAGGAGCCTTCCGTGAGCCTTCTCGCTCTTTTCGTCAGCCTGCCCACCAAGGCATCGACCGGCCGCATGCGCGTCTGGCGCTCCGTCAAGGCGCTGGGCTGCGCGACGCTGCGGGATGGGGTTTATCTGCTGCCTGACTCGGCCGATAGCGCTACGGCGCTGGATGAAGTGGCGGCGCAGTCGGTCGAGGCCGGGGGCAGCGGCGAGGTCTATCGTCTGTCGGAGTGTGAGGAAGGCCAGGAGGCCACCCTGCGCGCCCTGTTCGACCGCGGCGAGGAGTACGCCGGCATCGCCGAGGAGATCAAAGAACTCGGGCGGAGCCTAGCATCCCTGGATGGCGCCGCCGCCACCCGCAAGCTCCAGCCACTCGTGCGCCGCTTCGAGCACGTGGCGCGCATCGATTTCTTCCCCGGCGAGGCGCAGCGGCAGACCTTGAGCCTGCTCGACGACCTGCGCGATGCGCTCACCCGCCGGCTTTCTCCCGACGAGCCGACCCCTCGGCAGGCTGACATTCCGCGACTGGAGCGCGCCGACTATCGGGGCCGTGTCTGGGCCACGCGGGCCCGTCCGTGGGTCGACCGGCTCGCCTCGGCCTGGCTGATCCGCCGGTTTATCGACCCGAAGGCCAGCATCGTCTGGCTGGCGAGTCCCGCCGACTGCAAAGCCGATTGGCTTGGCTTCGATTTCGACGGTGCGACGTTCAGCCACGTCGGTACCAAGGTCACCTTCGAGACGCTGCTGGCGAGTTTTGGCCTGGAGGATGACCCAGCGCTGACGCGCCTGGGCGAACTGGTGCATTGCCTGGACGTGGGCGGGCTGCCGGTACCGGAAGCGCCGGGCATCGAGCAGCTGCTCGCGGGCCTGAGAGCATCCGAATCCGACGACGACGCGTTGCTCGTTCGCGCGTGCGAAGTTTTTGATTGGCTGTTGAAGAGTTACGAGGAAAAAACAACGTGAACGCCCTGATCAGTCCTCAGACGGATGCTACGACTGAAGCCGTCCCTCCAGCGATGAGCTACCCGCAGCTCTTCGTGCGTTTTCTCAAGTTCGGCTTGCTCGCATGGGGCGGGCCTGTAGCTCAGATCGCCATGTTGCGCCGCGAGCTCGTGGACGAGGAACGCTGGATCTCCAGCAAACGCTTCAACAAGCTGCTTGCGGTAATGCAAGTACTGCCCGGACCCGAAGCACACGAAATATGCGTTCATTTGGGTATCCGAGCGAAGGGGCGGCTGGGGGGCGTACTGGCGGGACTCGGGTTCATGCTTCCCGGATTCTTGCTGATGTTCGCGCTGTCTTGGTTGTACTTCCAGATTGAACTTGTGGGTACCTCGCTGGGCGCGGCATTCCTTGGCGTGCAGGCGGCCGTGATCGCCCTGATCGTGCGTGCCGTGCACCGCATCGGCGAGCACATCCTGCTCGATCGCTGGTTGTGGGCCATTGCCATCGTTTGCGCGCTGGCAGCCATAGGTCGTGTCGACTTCTGGATCACCCTGCCGGCGGGCGGCCTTGTGTACGCCCTGCTCGTGCTGAATCATCGGGCCTTGGCACTCCTGGTGACACTGGCGGCGGTGGCGCTGGCCGCGGCCATAGCTTTGTGGGCTGCGCCGACAGCGAAGCTGGTGGAAACGGTCGTTCAGGGCCAGGCTTCGGTGCTGCTCATCTTCGTGTCGGGCCTGAAGGCGGGCTTGCTCACCTTCGGCGGCGCCTACACGGCGATTCCGTTCGTTCGCAACGACGCCGTCGGGCGCGGATGGATGACGGATGGGCAGTTCCTGGACGGATTGGCGCTTTCCGGTGTGCTACCGGCCCCCCTCATCATCTTCGCCACGTTCGTCGGCTATGTGGCGGGAGGACCGGTCGGGGCGGTGGCCATGACGGTCGGTGTCTTTCTTCCGGCCTTTGCGTTCTCGTTGATTTTCTACGACCGGCTGGAGGCGGTTGTGGAGAACAAACGGCTGCACGCCTTTCTGGACGGTGTCGCTGCCGGCGTAGTCGGCCTGATCGGCGCAACCACCATCGACCTAGCGCAGGTCACTGCCAATCGTGTTCCATCGCTGACGGTGGGCATGTCGATCTTCGCCGCAGCCTTGGCATTCCTTTATGCCTGGAAGAACAAGCTCAACGTCGTCGTCGTGATCCTCGCGGCGGGATTGACCGGGTGGCTGGTGTTTGCGAGCCAAGCTTGAACCTGGCCGAGCCTGCCTTCGTCTTACCTTGCTTGAGGAAGCCTAAATGCCCTACGAACTGAAACCTCTTTCATGCGATCCGGCCAAACTCACCGGCCTGTCCGAGAAACTCATCGTCAGCCACTGGGAGAACAACTACGGCGGCGCGGTCAAGCGTCTCAACGCCATCGAGCAGAAGCTGGCGCAATTGAACTGGGCGGCGGCGCCGGTGTTCGAGATCAACGGCCTCAAGCGCGAGGAGATGATCGCCAGCGGTTCCATGATCCTGCACGAGGTGTACTTCGACTCCCTTGGCGGTACCGGCGCCGACCCAGGCGGTGCGTTAAAGCTGGCCATCGAGCGGGACTTCGGTTCCATGGACGCCTGGCGCGCCGAATTCACTGCCATGGGCAAGGCCCAGGGCGGCGGCTCCGGCTGGACCCTGCTGGTTTGGAGTCCGCGCCGCGGGCGTCTCGTGAACACCTGGGCCGCCGACCACGCACACAACCTCGCCGGAGCCACGCCGCTCGTCGCCCTCGACATGTACGAACACAGCTATCACATGGACTTCGGCGCCAAGGCCGCAGCCTATGTGGACGCCTTCATGCAGAACCTGTCCTGGACGGCGGCCGAGGCTGCGCTTGCCGAGGTGGACGGCGGAGCATGAAATGGGTCACCCGCGAACGCCCCAAGATCGACCGCATCGCCTGCCCCTGGCTGGTAACGCGCTTCATCGACGAAACCCCCGAGTTCCTCTACGTGCCGGCCGGCGACGTCCTGCAGGCCGCCGCCGACACCGGCGCAATCCCCTATGACGTGCCGAATGTCGAGCTCGGCCACCACGGCGACCGCTGCAGTTTCGATGCCTTCATCGAGAAGTACAAACTCGACGACCCGGCCTTGAACAAGCTGGCGCTGATCGTGCGGGCCGCTGACTGCGGCCAGCCCCAGCTGGCGAAGGAAGCGGCCGGCCTGCTCGCCATCTCGAGTGGGCTGTCGCTCAACTTCGCCGACGACCGCGAGATGCTGAAGGCCGGCATGGTGATCTACGACGCGCTCTACGCCTGGTGCGCCGACACACCGCTGAAGAAGGTCGCCCGGCTGCTCGGCCTGAAGTGATGCTGCTGCCCGCCGGCGTTGCGCCCGAGGCGCGTCTGCTGCTGATCGGCCGCGCGCTGCGGGCCTTCACCGACGGCTTTGTCGCCATTCTGCTGCCGGTCTATCTGCTCGCGCTCGGGCTCGGCATCTGGGAAGTCGGACTGATCAGCACCGCCACCTTGTTCGGCTCGGCGTTGGCGACCCTCGCGGTCGGGCAGTGGGGCCATCGCTTCCGGCAACGTAGCCTGCTGCTTGCCGCCGCCGGACTGATGTGCCTGACCGGCCTGTTGCTTGCCGGTCTGGGTGGCGTTGGCGACTTCTGGCCGCTGCTGCTCGTCGCCTTCGTCGGTACGATGAACCCCAGCTCCGGCGACGTCAGCGTTTTCCTACCGCTGGAGCATGCGCGGCTGGCCGAATCGGCGCAGGGCGAGGCGCGCACCTTCCTGTTCGCGCGCTACACCTTCGTCGGCGCCTTGTGCGCCGCAGCCGGTTCCCTGGCGACGGCCATCCCGCAAACCCTGACGGATGCCGGCCTGGCCCAGCTCGACGCGCTGCGCCTCATGTTCGTCGCCTACGGCCTGACCGGTGTCGCGATCTTCGTTCTGTATCGCGCCTTGCCGGACCACCACGTGCATAAGCAGGCCGCATCGCCCGAAGCGCTGGGGCCTTCGCGCTGCATCGTGATCAAACTGGCGGCGCTGTTCTCGGTCGATGCCTTCGCCGGCGGTTTGATCGTCAATACCTTGCTCGCGCTCTGGCTGTTCGAGCGTTTCGACCTCTCGCTCGCCGCTGCCGGCCAGGTTTTTTTCTGGGCCGGGTTGCTGTCGGCCGGTTCTCAGCTCGCCGCCCCCTGGGTGGCGCGGCACATCGGCCTCATCAACACGATGGTGTTCACCCACGTCCCGTCGAGCGTCTGTCTGATCCTCGCCGCCTTCGCCGACAGTCTGGAGGTGACGCTTGCGCTACTATTCCTGCGCAGCGCCCTGTCGCAGATGGACGTGCCGACGCGCTCGGCCTTCGTGATGGCGGTGGTGACGCCGGCAGAGCGCGCCGCAGCGGCGAGCTTCACTGCCGTTCCCAGGAGCCTCGCGGCCGCAGCCAGCCCCGCCATTGGCGGCGCCCTGTTCGCCGCCGGCTGGCTGGCGGCGCCGCTGGTGGCATGCGGCGCGCTCAAGATCGCCTACGACCTGGCGCTTTGGCGCGCGTTCCGACGGTACGAGGCAGATTCTCGTGAGAACACTCCCGCGCAACAGCATGACGGAACCTAGTGCAGCGCATCTATTAACACGTCTCCAAGTAAGGTGGACAACCGGCGCCATTTGTACCTGTCCCCCGACCGGTCTACGTGAGCTTGGCCCGCTGCTCATCCCACAGCGCTGGCGGGTCGACCGCCAGATCGGACAGCGTGATGTGGTTCGGCAGTGTGTCGTCCAGGATGGCGGCCACGATGTCGGGCGCCAGCGTGGTCAGGTTGACCATCCGGCTCACGTAGCTGTTGTCGATACCCTCCCGCGCGGCGATCTCCTTCAACGACTTCGATTCCCCTGATTCCAGCATCGCCAGCCAGCGGTGACCCCTGGCCAGCGCCAGTTGGATTGAGGTCGTTGCTACATCCCACGGTCTGACCGGGGCGGTTTCGCCATTTGGCAAGGTGACCAGCTTCCGTCCGCTGCGCCGTTTGATCTGGATCGGCACGGACAGGGTTAGCCGGCCATCACTCGCCTCAACGATGTCCGGCTCGCCAGTTTTCTGGATGCGGATTTCGCTCATGCCAATGCCTCCTCGGGCTGGGCCGCGCCGGCTGGCTGCAGTTCCAGCACCAGCCGCTCGATGCCGTTGGCGCGCAGTCGCACCTCGAGGTCATTGGGAGACACGATCACCTTCTCCACCAGCAGCTTGACGATCCGGGTTTGCTCCGCTGGGAACAGTTGATCCCAAATCGCGTCGAGTCGGGTCATGGCCACGGTGATCTTGGCCTCGTCCAGCGTTGGGTCGAGCTTGATCGCCTGTGGCAGCATGTCGCCGAGTAGATTCGGGGCACGCAGGATTGCGCGCAGTTGGTCGAGCACGGCCGATTCGAGTTCCGCCGCCGGCAGTCGCGGCAGGCCCGAGGCGCCCGCGTGCTCCTTGGCGTCCCGCTGTGGCACGTAGTACCGGTAGCGACGGCCATTCTTCTTGGTCGTGTGCCACGGCGACAGTGCCCGGCCATCGTTGCCGAACACGATGCCCTTGAGCAGATACGCCACGGTTGCCCGTGTCGCGTTGCCTCGCACCCGGCCATTGGTGGTCAGGATCGCGTGGACGCTATCCCACAGTTCGCGGCTGATGATGGGCGGGTGCTCCGCCTGGTACCACTGGTCCTTGTGCCGCAACTCGCCAAGGTAGGTCCGGTTGCTGAGGAGCTTGTAGATGTGGCCCTTGTCGATCGGTCTGCCCTCGCGGGTCTTGCCGTCTTGCGTGGTCCACGCCTTCGACGTCACGCCATCCAGTTTCAGCTCCTTGACCAGCGCCGTACTGGAGCCGAGTTCAACGAAGCGCTGGAATATGTGCCGGATCAGTTTGGCCTCGCGTTCGTTGGGCACCAGTCGGCGGTTCTCGACGTCGTAGCCCAGTGGTGGCACGCCGCCCATCCACATGCCCTTGCGCTTGCTGGCTGCGATCTTGTCGCGGATGCGTTCGCCGGTGACCTCGCGCTCGAACTGGGCGAAGGACAGCAGGATGTTCAGCATCAAGCGGCCCATCGAGGTCGTCGTGTTGAATTGCTGGGTGACCGACACGAACGACACGCCATAGCGTTCGAACACTTCGACCATCTTGGAGAAGTCAGCCAAGCTGCGCGTTAGGCGGTCGATCTTGTAGATGACAACCACATCGATCTTGCCGGCCTCGATGTCCGCCATCATGCGGCGCAGCGCCGGACGTTCCATGTTGCCACCGGAGAAGGCCGGATCGTCGTAGTCGTCGGCTACTGGAATCCAGCCCTCGGCGCGCTGGCTGGCGACGTAGGCGTGACCGGCGTCGCGCTGGGCATCGATGGAGTTGTATTCCTGGTCGAGTCCTTCGTCGGTGGACTTGCGCGTATAGACCGCGCAGCGCATTCGGCGCTTCAAGACTTCGCTCATCGTCCACCTCGCTTCTTGGTGGACGGCTTGGTCTTCGCATTGGATGGCGGCCTGAGCCCAAAGAACAGGGGCCCGGACCAGCGCATGCCAGTGATCTCGCGGGCGATCATCGAAAGGCTGGGGTACATCCGGCCTTCAAAGTCGTACTGGCCATCGGCGGTCGCGATCACGCGGTGTTCGACACCTTTGTATTCCCGGACCAGCACCGTGCCGGCGGCCGGACGGTAATCGCGGTCGCGCTTTTTCACCTTGCCGGTTTCCACCAGGGATTCGATGCGGCGCTGATTGCGATCCAGCAGGTTGGCATCGACCTTGCGGAACTCCAGCTCTTGCAACCGGTAGGCAATCCGGCGTTCGAGGAACTGACGGTTGTGGGTGGGCGTGTCGCCGCCGACCAATTTCTGCCAGAGAGCCCGGATCTCTGCCATGGGCAACTCGGGCAACCTGGCGATTTGTGCTGCCACCGATGGCGGCGTTGAAAGTGACGTGTTCATTTGGACTCCGTAGTTGTCTTGATGACGGGGTCTGAATGAACGCGCTGGTTGCCAGATAAGCCAAGCTCAAACTCGCTCGCTTCGGCGATGTGTGCGGACTGTTCTGCACCGCTGATACGCAGACGTGCCAGGCCGTTGGCCAGCAGTGACGCGATTTCGTGGCGACGCTGCTCCGGCGTCATCCGCTCGGGCGGTAGATGGTTGATTTGATGCATGGGTAGCGGTCCTTTCCGTCAAACTCACATGCAGTGAAATTGTCCGGATGGACTGCCGCCGACACCATGAGGGAGTTTCGGATGCGTGCGGGCTGGTGCGGGTTGGCGCGAAAACTGAAGCGCGGTAACGCCTACTTTCTAACCGGATACTGGCCGTTGCGGATGAACCGGTCGTAGGTGTCTTCCTCCGGCTCCTCGTCGTCGTGTCGCGCTCCCTGCCACTCGGCTTCAGGCAGCAGTAGCAAGGTCAGGGTGTAGTCGTATTGGCCTGCAACCCTGATCATTTCATTGACCTGCATGCTCTCCGGTTCGCGTGGAAACCATAGCTGCGCCCGAGCTGTCTGCTGCTGGCTGCCAGCCCAGCCGTTATCGCTGTGCGCCAGCGCATCACCCGGCAGTTCGATGGTGTTTCTGCGGGTCGCAAAGTAGGCGCCAGACTTCAGCGCCGCCTTGTTCGACTTGGCCCACAGCATGTGATCGTCGCGACTGGCCACGAGCACCGCTCGTTTGGGTGCAATCTCGGTCCAGCGCAAGGCGGCGGCCGTGAGCGATACACCATAGCGGTCTGCGCAGTGGCCCAGCAGATCGAAGCTGATCGGCTGGCCGTCGACTTGGCGCCGGAAGTCGTCCAGCGGCATCAGCAGGGTCGAAGCAAACAAGTCCGCCTCTGCCTCGATGTCGCGCTCGTTGTTGTCGCCCGTTTCGATGTCACCGTCGCCGCACTGAAAACTATCCTGCTGGTGACGGTGCAGGATGTAGTGACCGAACTCATGCGCAATCGTGAAGCGCTTGCGACCCTCCGACGGGGTGGCGCTGTTGTAGAGGATCAGCCACTTCGATCTCGCCTTGTTGGCTCTTAGCAAACCATCGAATCCGTCCATGGCCTCGCCATGGACCATGTCGATCGGTGAGTCTGCAAAGCACTGGCGGGAATACTCCAGCGCCAGCTCGTCAACCTTGACCGGAAAGCGATCCGCACCGAGAACCGTGTTGAGCATGGACGAGATGCGGTTGGCCTCGGCCATGGGCTTCTTCGCGTCCGTCATTCATCTTCCCAGGCATCGATGATCTTGCGGATCTTCTTCTTGTCCGGCTCCGACATGGTTTTGTATTTGCGGAAGAAGGCCTCATCGAGCACTTGCTCGTCCGGCGTGGCGGCCGACTCGGTCAACAGGAACTCCGTGGTGACATCGAGGACGGCGGCGATCTTGCCGATCTTGTCGGCCGATGGTTTCGGATCGTCCTTGTTCTCCAGCTCCCAGATGTAGCTCTTGCTGGAGTCCGTCAGCTCGGCCAACTGCTCCAGGCTGAGCTTCTTCTGCTTCCGCAATGCGCGGATCTTGTCCCCCAGGGGCGATGGCACCGTTATCTCCTCATGTGTTCGCGTCAGGCCGAAAATAATACCACTATGCCGAACGAATTCGTACCTGCTTGACAAACCCCTAACCGCTCCGAGACAATCACAATCGTTCGGTACACCGAACGTCATCGGTCTGCACACCCCACTCAGGAAAAGGGGCCGTCGGGGCTGATACCAAGCCAATCCAAACCTTTTGAGGGGTATGTAGATGAACGATGCAGAGAATTTGACCAAGCTCCTGGGCCACCTGCCGCCGGCAGTGTTCCGTGAATTCATGGCGGACGAGTTCAGCCTGGCCATGCCGGACCTGGACACCAAGAAGCCAAAAAAGGAGCAGCGTGAACAGATGGAGGCCGTGCTGTCCGCCCTTGGGGTGAGTGAGCGGCAGCGGATCGAGGAAGTGGCCGAACGGATCGTGCTGTTGTCGGATGGCGCCGGCCAGGACGTCATCGACGGCTTCAAGGACGATATTTTCGATGACGCCGCCCGGGAAGCCTTCGCTGCGATCCCGAACCAGTACCAGCGCGCGCTGTGGCTGCACGTCAATGAGCCCGTAATCTTCGAGGAAGCCCTCAACGCCCGGCAGGCCGACGTGTTTCGGCAAAGCGCCGCCTGCTACTCGGGCTTCATGGCGCCCGCCAACCTTGCTGTACTCGACGATGCAGCGGCCAAGACGGCGTTCCACCAAACCGTCGCCCAACAGCTCGGGTGTTCCGATGACGCCGTCGCGATCCAGATTTTCAAGCGCCTGCGGCCCGATACGCAGACCGGCGAAGACGTGGACCTCTACCAGATCAGCATCCACCACAACCGCCCGCCGGAAATCATCGACTGCGTGCAGGCCAGCGAACTGGTGCCACAAGAGGTGATCCGGGCGGTGTCATCGCACATCACCTATGAGCCGGCCAATGGACACCTGGAGGTGCTGTCGAAGGATACGGATGGGCGAGAAGCGCTGGCCCGAATCGTTGCCGACTCCCTGCTGCAATCGCCGATCACCGGCGAGAAGATTCCGCTCAAGCAATACGACTACCAGAGCCTGGCAGCACCACGAAACTTCGACATTGCCAGTGAGCTGGTGACGTCCGTCAAGGTCGTCGAGCTCGGCTATTCCGCTGCAAACGGTCGCTCGCTGCTCGTGAAAATCTGGACCAAGGATGCCGACGACATCTACACCGCTGCTCGGTCGTTGATCAGCCCCACCTTCGACTTCCGCGATCACCACCTGAACTACGCCAAGCTGTCCATCAAGCTGAAAAAGGTCGGCAAGGACCGCGCGCGGACGATCACGGTGATTCTGCGCGACGACAACAAGTGCAACATCAAGACGAAGCGGGAAAAGGATCGGGCGCTGTGCGACCGACTGCTGGCCAAATGGCATCTGGTGAAGGAGATCGGTCATGTCGTCGAAGCCCCTGCCGACGCAGTCGCTGCTTGAACTGATCGATCTGTTCGAGCAGTCAGGGCAGCCGATTGCCGACGGTGATGGGCAGCCCCTGCACGGTGTTCCCGGCTGGGACCTATCGCGCAAACTGAGCCTTTCTGACCATGATTTGGCCGCCTGGACTGAGTGCGTCGGCTACGCGGGTTGCTACCCGGCGCCTTGCCGCGACGAACGAATCCTGGTCGATATCGAGGAGGATGCTGATCCTGGGCGGTACCGCTACCGCTGCCCGGAAACATTTCGCGTGAAATACATCTCCGCCGAGACGGCCGCCGTCCGCGCAGTCACTGCCACGAAGCTGCTGAACTACTTGGCAGATCTCATGGACATCCCGCAGGCGCTACGACGCGGTATCACCACCGCAGCCATCGATGGTGTCCTCTGGCATATCGGGAAGATGCGCATTGGCCAAGTCCATGTCGATACGTGGCTGGTCCGAGGCTTGGCGAATTCGATCGATGACGTATACCGGCACTTGGACCAACCATCTCTGCCCGACACCGGCGTCATTCTCACCACCTGGTCTGCGCAGCCCGCGATAGTGCGACCACCCAGGAACTATCGGCTCATCCAGATCAACAGCGTGTTGAGCCCGAACAGCGCCAGCCCGGTGGTTGATACCGACCTGATCCACCGACTGTTGCTCGCATCTCCAGGCGAAACGATTGAACGCTCGCCCGTTGTGAGATTCGACCATTTCAACAGCACGCTACACATCACCACTCGATCGATTGCTCCTTGGAAGGTCACCGGACCTAAACAGGCAGCAGTGGTGAAGTATCTGGTCGAGCAGTTCGAGAATGGACGCCAACGAGTTTCTGCTGGCGACATCCTGGTCGCGGCACACGGTTCGCGCGAGGCCGCACGCGGAAAACGGGTCCCGAGCATCTTCAGCGGTAACAGCCAATGGCTTGATTACATCGAGCATGACGAAGCTGGGTACGGCATCAAATTGGAATGAGCCAACACCAATATCCATGAGTACGCAAAACCGCCTTCGGGCGGTTTTTTGCTTTCTGGGCCTCGTTTTTCCCCGCAGAAGCTGCGCCCGTACATCAGCCCGTACATGGCGGCGGCGGACGCCCGTACATGCCGACTTCGAAACTGACCTCACGAATTCGCAACAACCAGAAGGAGTGCATCGTGAGTGTCAAACATCTGAATCAAGGCCAATTGGCCGAACGTTGGGGAGTCAGCGAAGCAACGCTTGAACGCTGGCGCTCCGAAGGTATCGGCCCGGTATTCCTGAAGCTGCAGGGTCGTGTCGCTTATCGCATCGAGGACATCGAAGCCTACGAGTCCGAGAGCCTGCGCAAGAGCACCTCTGAACGCGTCAATGCGGGAGGTGCGCTGTGAACCGCATCTCCCCCGACGAAGTCCTGACCGCCCCGGCCGGCGAACTGGCTGCGCTTGCCAGCGAGTCGCTGTTCCAGCTCAAGAACGACGCTGCTGATCTTCTCGCCGCTGCCAAGGCGATCGTCGAGCACGTCGATCGCGCACTGGATCTCAAGTATGCCGACCGCGCGCACCAGCTCCGCCTGGCGGCAGGCAAGGACACCGGTGTCGTCCACTTCGACGACGGCCATGTCCGCATCACCGCAGATCTGCCCAAGAAGGTCGACTGGGATCAGACGCGGCTCGCCGAGATCACTCGTCGCATTGCAGCCAACGGCGACGACCCGTCCGAGTACGTGGACATCAGCTACCGGATCTCGGAAACCAAGTTCAACGCGTGGCCCGAGTCGCTCAAGAGCGCCTTCGCCCCGGCACGCACCCTCAAGACCGGCAAGCCGGGCTTTCGTCTCGCTCTGCTTCAGGAGTAATCGCCATGAAAACCAAACCTACGCTGCTCGAACTGCTGCGCAAACAACCGGAGATGTACCTCCGGGATCTGCCCGAAACCATTCGCATCCCAGCGCTGGACGGCAACCGCCCCGACGAAGTGGTGCGTCGCCTCGAGGACGCCACCATCGATGACGTGGCATTCGCGATCCAGGGCCTGGAGTCCGAAACCCGCGTTATCCATCGGCGCCTGAGTGGTCTGCGCGACCTGTACGAAATGGCGCGCAAGCGTGGCGCGCTCGGTATGACCACCGTTGCTGACGCGTTCGCCAGCATCAGCACTGAGGAGGCCGGCAAATGAGCCTCCCCATCATTACTGCAGACCAGCGTCTGGCCGAACGCCGTGGCGTGAAGGGTGTGCTCGTCGGCAAAAGCGGCATCGGCAAAACCTCGCAACTCTGGACGCTGAAACCCACGGCCACGCTGTTCTTTGATCTTGAGGCTGGTGATCTCGCGGTCGAGGGCTGGGCCGGCGACACGATCCGTCCGCGCACCTGGCAGGAGTGCCGTGACTTCGCGGTGTACATCGGCGGGCCGAACCCGGCGCTGCGCGACGACCAGCCGTTCAGCCAGGCCCACTTCGATGCCGTATGCGCGCGCTTCGGTGATTCGACGGTCCTGGACAAGTACGACACCGTGTTCGTCGACTCCATCACCGTGGCCGGTCGCCTGTGTCTGCAATGGTGCAAGGGTCAGCCACAGGCCTACTCCGAGAAGACGGGCAAACCCGACAGCCGGGGTGCATACGGGCTGATGGGCCAGGAAATGATCGCCTGGCTGACCCACCTGCAGCACACGCGCGGCAAGAACGTGTGGTTCGTCGGCATCCTCGATGAGCGGCTGGACGACTTCAATCGCCGCGTGTTCTCCCTGCAGATCGACGGCTCCAAAACCGGCCTGGAACTGCCCGGCATCGTCGATGAGGTCGTCACCTTGGCCGAGCTGAAGGCCGATGACGGCGCCAGTTACCGCGCCTTCGTCTGCCACACGCTGAACGCATGGGGCTACCCCGCCAAGGACCGCTCCGGGCGGCTCGATCCGATCGAGGAGCCGCACCTCGGCCGCCTCATGGAAAAGATCGCCGGCCCGGCCAGGCCCGCTACCGAACGGCTCGATTTCGCGCGCCCCGCGCCCGCTGCCATCCCCGAATCCACTTCGACTCAGGAGTCCTGATCATGACCTACTTCGATTTCAATTCCGCTTCCGAACAGACCTCTTTCGACCTGATCCCCAAAGGCACGCTGGTGCGTGTCCGCATGACCATCAAGCCGGGTGGCTTCGATGATCCGTCGCAGGGATGGACCGGCGGCTACGCTACCCGCAACGACAACACCGGCTCGGTGTACCTGAACTGCGAGTTCGTCGTGATGGACGGTGAGTTCGCCCGTCGCAAGATGTGGTCGCTGATCGGCCTGCACAGCCCGAAAGGCCCTGAGTGGGCAAACATGGGCCGCACCTTCGTCAAGGCGATCCTCAACTCAGCGCGCGGCGTTCATCCTGGCGACAACAGTCCTGCCGCGCAGAACGCGCGCCGCATCAGCGGGTTTGCCGATCTCGATGGCATCGAGTTTCTCGGCAAGGTCGACTGGGACAAAGACCAGAACGGCCAAGACAAGAGCGTGATCAAGGCCGCGATCACGCCCGACCACAAGGACTACGCCGCCCTCATGGGTGGCGCGCAGGGAGCAGCGAAAGCGCCAGCACCCGCAAACGGGTCGAATGCGTATGCACAGGCCACGGGCCGTGCCTCCGTGCCGGGTCGCCCGAGCTGGGCACAGTAAGGGGGACGCCGCCATGATGCTCCGCCCCCGCCAAGCCCTGCTGGTCGAGCGCTCTTTGGCGGCGCTCGCCCAACACGGCAACACCCTATCTGTTGGCCCCACCGGGTCGGGCAAGACCATCATGCTGTCGGCGGTGGCCGGCAGCTTGTTGGCCGAGCCAGATGCCAAGGCCTGCATCCTCGCTCATCGCGATGAACTGACCGGCCAGAACCTATCCAAGTTTGCACGGGTGAATCCGGGCGTCAGCACCTCCGTGTTCGATGCCAAGGACAAATTCTGGTCCGGGCGCGCCACATTCGCGATGGTGCAAACGCTGTCGCGCGACAACCATCTCGCTGCCATCCCGATCCTCGATCTGCTGGTGATCGATGAAGCGCATCACGCAGCCTCGGCCTCGTACCGCCGCGTGATCGACCGGGTGCTGGACAAGAACTCGCGCGCCCAGATCTTCGGGGTCACGGCGACGCCTGCCCGCAGTGACGGCAAGGGATTACGGGAGGTCTTCAGCAACGTGGCGGATCAAATCACCCTCGGCGAGCTGATCGCCTCCGGCCACCTCGTGCCGCCACGCACCTTTGTCATCGACGTCGGCGCCCAGGAGCAGTTGACGCGGGTCCGGCGCACGGCCACTGACTTCGACATGACGGAAGTCGAGGCGATTCTCAACAAGACGCCCATCACCGATGCCGTGATCCGTCATTGGCGTGAGAAGGCCGGCGACCGCAAGACGATCGTGTTCTGCTCGACCGTCGCCCATGCCGAATGTGTGCGCCAGGCCTTTCAGGATGCCGGTGTATCCGCCGTGATCGTGCACGGCGAGCTCTCAGACGCAGAGCGAAAGACACGACTGGCCGAGTACGAATCCGGTACCGCGCAGGTCGTGGTCAATGTGGCTGTGCTCACGGAGGGCTACGACTTCACGCCCACCTCCTGCGTGGTTCTGCTGCGACCCAGCTCGCACAAGTCGACTCTGACCCAGATGATCGGGCGTGGCCTGCGCACCATCGACCCAGCGGAGCATCCGGGCGTCATCAAGACCGATTGCGTGGTCCTGGACTTCGGCACAGCGACCTTGATGCACGGATCTCTGGAACAGGACGTCAATCTCGACGGACACCAGCATCACGGCGAAGCGCCCACCAAGGACTGCCCGTCCTGTGAAGCCACCGTCCCGCTCGGCTGCCGCGAATGCCCTCTGTGCGGCTTCGTCTGGGAGAACGAGACCACCGAGGAAGGAGATGCGCTGGCCGATTTCGTGATGACCGAGATCGATCTGCTCAAGCGCTCCAACTTCCGCTGGTGTGACCTGTTCGGCTGCGACGACGCACTGATGGCGACTGGCTTCAACGCATGGGGTGGCGTCTTCTTCCTGAACGGCCGCTGGCACGCCGTGGGCGGCGGTAAGGATCTGCAGCCGCGCTTGTTGGCTGTCGGCGACCGCACGGTTTGCATGGCCAAAGCCGATGACTGGCTGAACGACCGCGAGTCGGCTGACTCCGCGCACAAGACCCGTCGTTGGCTGAACGAGCCGCCGACCGCGAAGCAACTCCAGTATCTGCCGCAGGCGCTGCGCGCCGACTTTGGCATGACGCGCTATCAGGCCTCGGCGCTGTTGTCCTTCCAGTTCAACAAGTCGTCGATTCAGCGCCTCGTGGTGGCTGCCAACGATGCCCACCGGGAGGCCGCGTGAAATGTGCAGTCTGCTCACGAAAGGCCAAGGGCTTCGGCCACTTCAATCCACGCCTGCCGCGCAGCGATCCACGACGTTACTCGGACCGCTGGGTGTTCTGCTCGATGCGCTGCCAGAACGCATTTTCGCGACTCATGGAGAAGACGGGAGGTCACATGATCGATCCCAGTGATATGGAGCTCGCCGCCATGGCGTCCTGCCTGGCGCCGCTTGGCGAGTATGTCAGCTCCATCGGAATGCAACGACCTCTGGCGGACTACAGCAAAGACGAAGTTCTGACGCTGATCGACGTAGTAGTGACTGCCTACCAGGAACACATGCTCGTCGAGCACGAGCGGATGGCAGAAAAGGAACGTGCTTTTCTCGAGCAGCGTCTTGTCCGCCAGGGCAAGACGGCGTCGAAAGGAGTGCCGTTCTGATGCTGGATTTCAATCACCGCCCGAAGATCCATGAGCTGATAGGCGTGCTCATCGACGCGGCACTAAGCGCCGACCGTGACAACCAATCCCGTCGCAACTACCTCGGTGCGTCGCGATTGGGCGTCGCCTGCGAGCGCGCGCTGCAATACGAGTATCTCCAAACACCTGTCGATGCTGGAAGGGAAATCCCGGGGCGCGTGTTGCGCATCTTCGAGGTGGGACACGCTCTCGAAGAGCTGGCCATTCGTTGGCTGCGCATGGCCGGATTCGATCTGTACACCCAAAAGGCCAGCGGCGGTCAGTTCGGCTTTTCCGTTGCAGGCGGCCGTATTCAAGGGCACGTCGATGGCGTCCTGAACGGCGGCCCCGCAGAGCTACGAATGAGCTATCCGGCCCTGTGGGAGTGCAAGACCATGAACGACAAGTCCTGGCGGGATACGGTCAAGCACGGCGTCAGCAAATCCAAACCGGTCTATGCCGCGCAGATGGCCATCTATCAGGCCTACATGGAAGCCAGCATCCCGGGCATTTCCGCGAACCCGGCGTTGTTTACCGCGATCAACAAGGACTCCGAGGAGATCTGGTTCGAGCTGGTGCCGTTCGATGGCGGCCTGGCGCAACGGATGTCCGATCGCGCGGTTCGTGTCATCACGGCGACCGACAGCCAGGAACTGTTGCCGCGCCATGCGACTACACCGACGCATGTCGAGTGCAAGTTCTGCCCCTGGCAGGACCGCTGTTGGGGTTCGACATGATGGCCGACAACATCATCTGGCTCGACTTCAATGACGCCCCCGAGCAGCGCGACGAACTGGCATCCGATACCGATGCGCTGCGTGCGGGGCTACTGGACCGGCTCGAAGCCGTTCTCCACTACCTGTTTCCGCAGGGGCGCATCCGAGGTGGAAAGTTCTACGTCGGCGATGTCGATGGCAACCCTGGCAAGAGTCTGGTGGTTGAACTCGACGGACCACGGCGCGGCCTGTGGAAGGACTTCTCCACCGACGAGGGCGGCGATGTCATCGATCTGTGGGCGCGGTCGCAGGGTCGCTCCGCACGCAGCGACTTCCCGCGCATCGCTGGCGAGATCCGGCAGTGGCTCGGTCTTGCTCCATCGAACATCACGCCGATGCGCCGCGATGTTCGCAGCGTGCCAATGGACGACCTCGGCGCTTACACCGCCAAGTGGGACTATCTGTCACCCGAGGGCGAACTGATCGCCTGCGTCTACCGCTACGACCCACCGACGGGCAAGGAATATCGCCCCTGGGATGTTCGTGCCCGCATGTGGCGCGCGCCCGACCCTAGGCCGCTCTACAACCTCCCGGTCATCTCGAGGGCGCGAGAGGTCGTCCTGGTCGAAGGCGAGAAGTGTGCGGCTGCATTGATCGCTTGCGGTATTGCGGCCACCACCGCGATGAACGGCGCCAAGGCTCCTGTCGACAAAACCGACTGGCATCCGTTGGCGGGGAAATCCGTGGTCATCTGGCCGGACCGGGATGCACCCGGCTGGGACTACGCCGAGAGCGCAGCGCGTGCTTGCGTGGCTGCGGGCAGCACATCCGTGGCCATCCTGGTGCCGCCCACCGACAAGCCACCCAAGTGGGACGCCGCAGACGCTGTCGACGAAGGGTTCGACTGCGCCGCATTCATCGCCCAGGGCGAACGCCGCGTGGTCAAGGCGGCGGCTCCCTCCCTGCCCACCTTCACGCTCGGCGAACTGCTCGACGATAACTCACCGCTGCCACCCGATCTGATCTCTCCGCGCGTGCTGACGCCGGCTGGCATGTTGGTGTTCGGCGGTGCGCCCAAGGTCGGCAAGAGTGACTTTCTGTTGTCGTGGCTGGCGCACATGGCGGCTGGCGCTGCTTTTCTGGGCATGCATCCACCCCGTCCGCTACGTGTGTTCTACCTGCAGGCCGAGGTCCAGTACCACTACCTGCGCGAGCGCGTGAAGGATGTCCGCCTGCCGTCCCATCGGCTGTTGGATGCTCGCGCCAATTTTGTCGCCACACCGCAGTTGCGGCTGGTGCTCGATGACGCCGGTCTGGCGCAGGTGATCCCTGCGATCGCGAAGGCTTTTGGCGGCGAGCCTCCTGACATCATCGCCATCGATCCCATCCGCAACGTGTTCGACGGCGGCGATGCCGGCGGAGAGAACGACAACGGCGCCATGCTGTTCTTCCTCTCGCAGCGGGTGGAGCGGATTCGCCAGGCGGTCAATCCCGACGCCGGGGTGATCCTCGCTCACCACACCAAGAAGCTAGGCAAGAAGCAGTTTGAGGAGGACCCGTTCCAGGCACTAGCCGGCGCAGGAAGCCTGCGCGGTTACTACTCGACCGGCATGCTGCTGTTCCGACCCGATGAAACGCGCACCACTCGCCAGCTCATCTTCGAGCTGCGCAATGGCGCGGGTATCCCGCAACGGCACGTCGACAAGATCAACGGTGAGTGGCGGGAAGTCGACGCCAACGAGCGGTTGGTGATGAAGGACTACGGCCAGCGCTTGGATGCCGAGCGCCGCCGCAAACGCGACGCGATCCTTCAGATCCTGTTCGAGGAGGCCGGCAGCGGGCGCTGCTACACAGCCAACCAGTTCGCCGAATCTTTCGAGGGCAAGGCCGGTCTGGGCGGCGAGCGCACCATCCGCGAACGCGTCTCCGCGCTCTCGACGCAGGGCTACATCAAGTATTTCCGCAACGCGGCTGACTACGGTCTGCCCTCCAGCGGCCGCACCAAGTTCGGCTATCTCTGCGTCGAAGGCATGGTGCTGCGCATGCCAGCGGGCGATGTCGAAACGGCCACCGGCGAGCTGCCGATGCGCGAGCACACGGTGCTCCCCACCCACTACAAGTGCCCGCATTCCGGCGCCTCGATGCCCGTCGAGAACCCAGATGTGTGGGTCTATCACGACGAACTGAACGATCCGGAGGCCCCATGAATATTGCCCAATCGGCAGTTGGCAGCGCCGTTGCCAACTGCACTAATTTCCTTGCCAACTACCCGCAGTTGGCAAACCCCTGCCGACTGGAAGTCCAGTCAGATCAAGGCATTGCAGGGAATGACCCGCAGTTGGCAGTTGGCATCGCTGCCAACTTGCCAACTGGCGCAAACCCGCGCCATTGCTGGACTTTCTCCCTTTCTCCAGTTGGCGAAAACTCCCCCTCCTACTACGTAGGAGAGGGACCAGAGGGTCCCTCTGCCCTACGTCAGGGACTTGCCGGCCACCCGGGCTCAGATCATCGGCGGCCATCCGTGCCCTCGATCCTGGCACTGGACCTTGGCACCCAGACCGGCTGGGCAGTACGCGATCGCGACGGCGCCGTGACCAGCGGAACAGAATCCTTCAAGCCGCAGCGATTTGAGGGTGGCGGCATGCGCTACCTGCGCTTCAAGCGCTGGCTCACCGAGATCAAGCAGTCCTGCGATGGCATCGAAGCGGTGTACTTCGAGGAAGTCCGCCGCCACGCCGGCGTCGATGCGGCACACGCCTACGGCGGGTTCATGGCCCACCTCACCGCATGGTGCGAGCACCACCAGATCCCGTACCAGGGCGTTCCGGTGGGCACGATCAAGAAGCACGCCACCGGCAAAGGCAATGCGAGCAAGGACCAGATGATCGGCGCCGTTCGTCTGCGTGGCCACGCGCCTGCCGACGACAACGAAGCCGACGCCATTGCCCTCCTGCACTGGGCGATCGAGACGCAGGAGGTGTGACATGAAGGTTCCGACTCCCGCATACCGCTGTGCCCTGGCTCGACTGCAACCCGATCCGCGACCCGATCCGGAGCAGATCAAGCGCGAGGGCTGGCGCGACCAACAGATCCTGGTGATATCGCCCGACGACACGCGGCTCGACTGGGTCGAACGTGAACTGCTTCGCCGTATCGGCGATCGGCTGTACGGGCCGAAGGAGCGTCGACATGGCTGAGTGGACGATCGAGACTGTGGCGGACCGATTCATCGAGGCCGCACGAACCGCCCACCGCCTTCCTCCGGTTCGTGTGCAGGGCTACTTCAACTGCTGGCCGGCGATCAAACGCATGCCATGGGAAAACCTGGGAGCTGAGCCACGGGTCTACCGCTTTCCTCCCGAACCTGCTGCCATCGACCGGATGCTGGAGACCATACGGTGGGTTCAGTGGCTGGAAGAAGAACAGCGACACCTCGTCTGGATGCGAGCACAACGATATCCGTGGAAGGACATCTGCTGCCGCTTTGCCTGTGACCGGACAACCGCATGGCGTCGCTGGCAGACGGCACTGGAATTGGTCGCCGTGCACCTGCGGATGGAAAAGAAAACTGGGGCAGCCGGCAATTGCCGCTGACGTTGGGTGTAGTTGCGAACAGTCGCGAAGTGGTTGGGAATCCTGCGTGTCGATGCGGGTTTCGGTCGCTTTTTGGCGTGCAACATCCTGAGGTTTTTTCGCTAGTATTACGGCTAATCTTGCGAGCATTGGGTGCGTAAAGGCCACGGAGCGATCTGTGGCCTTCTTCGTTTCTGGCTCGCGATGGTCACGACCCGTTGCGACGGGTCCTTCCCGGCCAGAAAGCAATGCGGGGGGCGCGAGCGCGGCGCTTTTTTAGCGTCAGACTGCAAACCTAGGTTTGCAGGGTTTGCAGTTTGCACCCGCCCCATCCAGCACACATCACGAACCCGCCCGCGGTTACCCCGTCGGCGGGTTTTCTTTTTCGAGGAACCGATTCTGAACACGCTCAACGTCGAGTACCGCAAGGTCGAGGCGCTGATCCCCTATGCCCGCAATCCGCGAACGCACACCGACGAGCAGGTAGCCAAGATCGCCGCCAGCATCGTCGAGTACGGCTGGACGAACCCGGTTCTAGTGGATGGCGACAACGGCATCATCGCTGGCCACGGCCGCATGGCTGCCGCGCGCAAGCTCGGACTCGATGAAGTGCCGGTGATTGAACTCGCCCACCTGTCACCATCACAGAAGCGCGCCTACGTCATCTCCGACAACCGGCTGGCGCTCGATGCGGGCTGGAACGAGGAACTGCTTGCGCTGGAGTTGGCTGAGCTGTCCGACGCCGGGTACGACCTCACGCTGACCGGTTTTGAGGATGCTGAGATCGCAGCACTGCTCGCAGACGATGCGAGAGCCGAAGAAGTCGCCCGAGAACAAGACGCCGATGAACCGGACGCCGCAGACGACGTGCCGGATGCACCTGTGTTGCCGGTGTCCCGCACCGGCGATGTCTGGGCAATCGGCACGCATCGCCTGATCTGTGGCGACGCCACCGACCCGATCGTGGTCGCTACGCTGATGCAAGGCGACGCGGCGCGCCTGTGCTTCACCTCGCCGCCCTATGGCAATCAGCGCGACTACACCTCCGGCGGCATCGTGGATTGGGATGGCCTGATGCGCGGTGTGTTCGGCAATGTGCCGATGGCCGACGATGGGCAGGTGCTGGTCAACCTCGGGCTGATCCACCGCGACAACGAAGTCATCCCGTATTGGGACGCGTGGCTCGGCTGGATGCGTGCACAAGGCTGGCGGCGCTTCGCGTGGTACGTGTGGGATCAGGGGCCGGGCATGCCTGGCGACTGGGCCGGGCGCTTCGCCCCGAGCTTCGAGTTCGTCTTCCACTTCAACCGGCAGAGCCGCAAGCCCAACAAGATCGTGCCCTGCAAGCACGCAGGCCAGGAGTCGCACCTGCGCGCCGATGGCTCATCCACGGCCATGCGCAGCAAGGACGGCGAAGTCGGCGGCTGGACGCACAAGGGGCAGCCGACGCAGGACACCCGGATTCCCGACTCGGTGATCCGCGTGATGCGCCACAAGGGCAAGATCGGTCAGGACATCGACCACCCGGCCGTGTTCCCGGTGGCGTTGCCGGCGTTCGCCATCGAGGCCTACACGGAATCGGGCGACATCGTGTTCGATCCGTTCGGTGGCAGCGGCACGACGATGCTGGCGGCCCAACGTACCGGTCGCGTATGCCGCGCCGTCGAGATCGCGCCGGAGTACGTGGATGTCGCCATCAAACGATTTCAACAGAACCATCCTGGCGTTCCAGTCACTCTGCTGGCCACCGGCCAATCCTTCGACGAGGTCGTCACGCAACGACTGCCAACCACGGGTGCCGAGCAATGAGCGCTTCCTGGTTGGCCGACAAGATTGAGCAGTGGCCGACGGCCAAGCTGGTGCCTTACGCCCGCAATGCGCGCACCCACTCGGATGATCAGGTGGCACAGATCGCCGCGTCGATTGCCGAGTTCGGATTCACCAATCCGATTCTGGCCGGCAGCGATGGCGTCATCGTCGCCGGGCACGGACGGCTCGCCGCCGCACAGAAACTCGGGCTGGACGTAGTGCCGGTGGTCGTGCTCGATCACCTGAGCCCCACGCAGCGCCGGGCCCTGGTGATCGCGGACAACCGCATCGCCGAGAACGCCGGCTGGGATGACGCGATGCTGCGCATCGAGATCGCCGCTCTGCAGGGCGATGACTTCGATCTGTCGCTGACCGGCTTCGATGCCGATGAGTTGGCGGAGCTGATGGCCGGCGACGAATCGGATGGCCAAGGCCAGACCGACGATGACGCCATGCCCGAGATGCCAGAGACGCCAGTCTCGCGTCCTGGGGATGTCTGGCTACTCGGTGGTCACCGCCTGTCGTGCGGCGATTCTACGGTCGCCGACAGCTACGACCGCCTTCTCGATGGCGCGCCGGTGGACATGGTATTTACCGACCCGCCGTACAACGTGAACTACGCCAACAGCGCCAAGGACAAGATGCGCGGCAAGGATCGCGCGATCCTGAACGACAACTTGGGCGACGGCTTCTACGATTTCCTGCTGGCGGCACTGACGCCGACCATCGCCCACTGCCGGGGTGGAATCTACGTGGCGATGTCGTCCAGCGAACTGGATGTGCTGCAGGCAGCGTTCCGCGCCGCCGGCGGCAAGTGGTCGACCTTCATCATCTGGGCAAAGAACACCTTCACGCTGGGCCGCGCCGACTACCAGCGCCAGTACGAGCCGATCCTGTACGGATGGCCCGAGGGCGCGCAGCGTCACTGGTGCGGCGACCGCGACCAGGGCGACGTCTGGAACATCAGGAAGCCGCAGAAGAACGACCTGCATCCGACGATGAAGCCAGTGGAGTTGGTTGAGCGGGCGATCCGCAATTCGAGCCGCCCCGGCAACGTGGTGCTCGACCCGTTCGGGGGCTCCGGCACAACGCTGATCGCCGCCGAGAAGTCAGGCCGCGTCGCGCGGCTGATCGAACTAGATCCTAAGTACGTCGATGTAATCGTGCGGCGCTGGCAGGACTGGACGGGCAAGCAGGCCATACGTGAAGTGGATGGTGCATCGTTTGACCAGGTCGCAGATAGTCAAGAAACGTGACGGTGGGGACCGAAGCCCCCACCGGCTGTCTTGGGTTACAAGGCTTCAGCGGCCCCGGCAGTTAGCTTATGCAGCTACTGCGAAACGCTCATCGTTGGCGTTTAAGGATTTGCGCGGATTACGTCCGTCGCCTCTCGGGTTGCCTGCTCACCTTTGTCTGCCCTGTCGAAGCCGTGACACCCCCACCTAAACACACAATCCGATGTGCTTAGGTGGAGGTGAGGGGAGTCGAACCCCTGTCCAGAACACCGCCAGATTGCCGGAATTACAACCATGCCTGAATTATGAGGGTGCACCTGGTTTACCTCAAGAAGTAAACCGATCACGAAACAAACTGAGATTCTTCGACAATCTCGCAGTGAATCACAAAACCCATCAGGTAAGGCATGCCGCGCGGGATGCCGTAGTCTTTGCTGGTCTGGCGGCCAATCGTCCAGCCCATCCAGCGCTGGGTGGCGGCGTTGATCGCGTCCTGCAGGGTCTGCCCCTGGTACAGCCCGTTCTGCACATCGTCGGCAAAGTGGCGACCGTGGCGGCTATCGAGGAAGACCCGTACCGATTCAAGGGGCTGGCTCGTGGCGTCCGAGATGGCGGTCATGGCCAAAGGCCATGCGGCGCTGGCGTGTTCGTTCATCGTGCCCCAAAAGCCCCAGGCTTCGTTCTGAGTGGCAGGGATCGGTTGGTTGGTTTTCATCTCGGGCTCCTGGGTTGATCGTTGCGACACCCGTAGTAACGCGCTGTTCGATTGAGAAGCCAAGCGGCGCCTGGCCTCTTTCTCGATCTTTCTGATCAGCCGATTCGGTACACCCGTTCGCCACCCTGCGGCTTATCCGAAACGATGGTCAGTCCCAGCTTTTTCTTGAAGGCCCCGGCAAAGGTGCCGCGCACGGTGTGCGCTTGCCAGCCGGTCACGCCGCAGATCTGAGCAATCGTGGCACCTTCGGGGCGCTGCAGCATCCGGAGCACTTCGGCCTGCTTGCTGTTCTCGCGTGTGCGCGGCTTGGTCTGCTCGGTGGCGTCCTTGGCCCACTCAGCCTCGGCCGACGACACAGCGGCCTCGATCTCGGGGTCTGCGTCCAGGGGCGCATGCGCGGGACGGGCACGACCCATTGCGTCGTAGCCCTCGGCGGCGACGAACCAGTCGGTGCCGTTGGTGGTGATCAAAGCGCGATTGAAAAGCCCGTCGAGCACCTTCTTGCGTGCGCCGCCTTTGATGTTGTCGGGGAACCAGCCGATCTTGCCGCTGGTGTGTTCGAGTGCGTAGGCCAGGATCGCGTGCTGGGCCGGGGTGAGTTGGGTGCTGGTCATGTGCTGCTCCTTGGCAGTGGTTGATGGGGTGACGTGATGAACGCGCTGTTCGCGATTGAAGCCAAGCGTTCTCCGCTTCTTTTTCAGTCCGGCTTGGCGGCCTGCCGACCCGCCTCGTAAGCGGCCATCAGAGCGCTCTTGACGGCCCAGACGCTGACTTCGTGGAAGTCCAGTCGGTCGCTGTTGCGAGTCACCAAGGACTCAATGAAAAGGTGGTCCAGCGCAATCTGCTGAAGCAGGTTTTCGAGGGGTTTGTCGGCTGGCTTGGTCATGTGCGTCTCCTTGTGACGTCGTGGATGGTGATGGCATGAACGCGCTGTTCCGGAGGGAAGCCAAGCTCAATCCAGAGGAATGAAGATCAAATGATTGAAGGGGCCACCGGTTCTCACCATGGGCATTTCGATACGCGCTTACGCCCGGCACCGTGGCGTGACCGACACTGCTGTTCACAAGGCGATTCGCGCCGGGCGCATCACGCCAGAGGCTGACGGAACCATTGATGCCGACCGGGCTGATCGCGAATGGGCGCGCAACTCCGATGTGCCTAAGGCCGGTACCCGCGCCAAGGCGGCCAAAGTGGTCGTACCGGACGCCAGCACACAGTCGAACGATGGGCCTGCCTCCTTGCCCACTGGTGGCACGTCGTTGCTCCAGGCCCGCACGGTCAACGAAGTGGTCAAGGCGCAAACCAACAAGGTGCGACTGGCTCGCCTGAAAGGTGAGCTGGTCGATCGGCCACAGGCCATCGCGCATGTGTTCAAGCTGGCCCGCTCCGAGCGCGATGCCTGGCTCAACTGGCCCGCGCGCATCTCGGCGCAGATGGCTGCCAGACTCGATGTCGATCCGCATGCCATGCACGTGGCGCTGGAAGCCGCTGTGCGTGAACACCTGCAAGAGCTGGGCGAATTGCGTCCTCGGGTGGACTGATGCTGGACGTGGATTACGAAGGCGCGGCGGAAATCGAGCGCGCCTGGCGAGAAGGACTGACGCCAGACCCATTGCTGACGGTATCCGAATGGTCGGATCGGCACCGGATGCTTTCCAGCAAAGCGTCCGCCGAACCGGGCCGCTGGCGGACCAGTCGCACGCCGTACCTGAAGGCGATCATGGACTGCCTGTCGCCGACCTCGCCGGTTGAGCGCGTGGTGTTCATGAAGGCTGCCCAGCTCGGCGCGACCGAGATGGGGTCGAACTGGATCGGCTACGTGATCCACCACGCGCCAGGGCCAATGATGGCTGTCTGGCCGACGGTGGAAATGGCCAAGCGCAACTCCAAGCAGCGGATCGATCCCCTGATCGAGGAGTCGGGCGTTCTTGCAGAGCTAATCGCACCGGCCAGGAGCCGGGACTCGGGCAACACCATTCTCGCGAAGGAGTTCCGGGGCGGCGTCCTGGTGATGACGGGCGCCAACAGCGCAGTCGGACTGCGGTCGATGCCAGTGCGTTACCTGTTCCTCGACGAGGTGGACGGCTATCCGCTTGACGTTGAGGGTGAAGGCGACGCGATTTCACTGGCCGAAGCGCGTACCCGAACCTTCGCGCGACGCAAGATTTTCATCGTCTCGACGCCAACAATCTCGGGCGCGAGCGCTATCGAACGGGAATATGAGGCATCCGATCAGCGCCGCTACTTTGTGCCCTGCCCACACTGCTCTCACCGGCAGTGGCTGCGCTTCGAACAACTGCGGTGGGAGAAAGGCCAGCCGGACAGCGCCGCCTATGTTTGCGAATCCTGCGATGCGCCGATTTCCGAACACCACAAGACCTGGATGCTGGAACACGGCGAGTGGCGCGCATTGGCACCAGAGAATGGCGCCAAGACGGCTGGCTTTCACTTGTCGTCACTCTACAGCCCGGTCGGCTGGCGCAGTTGGCGCGAGATCGCCGTCGCCTGGGAACTGGCTGTGAGCAAGGAGTCGGGTTCTGCGGCGGCCATCAAGACGTTCAAGAACACCGAACTGGGTGAGACCTGGGTCGAGGAAGGCGAAGCACCGGATTGGCAACGCCTCGTCGAGCGGCGCGAGGACTACCCGGTCGGATCGATTCCTCCCGGTGGACTCCTGCTGGTGGGCGGCGCGGATGTCCAGAAGGATCGCATCGAATCCTCCATCTGGGCCTTCGGGCGCGGCAAGGAATCATGGCTGGTCGAGCATCGCGTCTTGATGGGCGACACCGCGCGGGATGCGGTTTGGAAACAACTGGCGGATCTGCTCGCGGAAAACTGGACGCACGCGTCCGGCGCGGCGATGCCGCTGGCACGGTTCGCCTTAGACACTGGGTTTGCCACCCAAGAGGCCTATACCTTCGTGCGGGCCAGTCGCGACCCGCGCGTCATGGCCATCAAAGGTGTCGCGCGCGGCGCGGCACTGATCGGGACCCCCACCGCCGTGGATATTTCCAAAGGCGGCAAGAAGCTGCGCCGAGGTATCAAGGTGTTCTCGGTCGCCGTCGGCATTGCCAAGCTCGAGCTCTACAACAACCTGCGCAAATCGGCGGATGTGGCCGAGGACGGTATCACCGCGATCTATCCGGCCGGATTCATCCATCTGCCGCATGTGGACGCGGAGTTCATCCAGCAGCTCTGCGCGGAACAACTCATCACCCGACGCGACCGGAATGGCTTTCCCATCCGGGAGTGGCAAAAGATGCGCGAGCGTAACGAGGCGCTGGACTGCTACGTCTACGCCCGCGCAGCCGCTTCAGCGGCGGGACTGGATCGCTTCGACGAACGCCATTGGCGCGAGCTGGAGCGACACCTGGGGATGGCAGATCCGCCTGACCCCGTGACCACCACAACGACTGACGAGGCCACCCAACGCGGTGGCCTCGCTGTTTCTGGGCCAGGTCGCCGCGCACGCCAGTTGGTGCGCAGCCGCTGGCTCTCCTGACCAACAAAGGAAATCCCATGAGTTTGCAGACCCGCATCGAAAGCCTGGTGATTCGTATCGCCCAGGAATTCAACACGCTCAACGGCAAGACCGGCACGCTGGCCAGCCTGACCACGACCGACAAGTCGAGCCTCGTGGCCGCCATCAATGAACTTCAGTCTGCCGTCGTCAGTGGCACTGGCATCGACGACGCAAACGTGGCGCTGACCACCACCTACTCGTCAACCAAGATCGTCACGCTGCTGGACACGCTCAATGCTGAGATCCTGGGCGGCGCCGATGCTGCCTATGACACCCTGATCGAGATCCAACAGTTATTGCAGGACGGGACCAGTGGTCTCGATGCGTTGCTGGCCGCCATCAACAACCGTGTGCGCTTCGATGCGGCGCAGACATTGACAGTGATCGAGCAGCAGCAGGCGCGCGAGAACATCGGAGCTATTGCGCTCGCCGCCATCGGGGACGCCGACACTGACTTCGTGGCCGTGTTCGAAGGGGCGCTTGCGTAATGTCTCTGTCCGAACGCATTGCTGCGCTTGCAGCCCGTGTGGGTTTCGAAGTGGGCATCAAGGCGAACCGCGACCACCCAGGAATTGCACGCGCTTGGGTGAGCTTTGGGTACATCAACGACCACATGGTGATGGTGAGCGCCTTCAATGTGGTGAGCGTCGAGCGCCTGGCCACGGGTCGCTACCGGGTTCGATTCTCGCAGCCCATGCCGGATGCCAGCTATTGCTGGAGCGCGCTTGCGCGAAGCAGCACCGACAACGGCACACAGCGGATTGCGATCGTGCGCGCCAGCGCTGATGAGAAGACTGCCGAGTACGTCGATGTCTCCTGCGCCACGATGGCGACGTCGTTTGCCGATTCCACCGAAATCAACCTGGTGGTGTATCGCTGATGGCCTACACGCAGTCTCAACTCGATGCGCTCGAAGCCGCGCTGGCGAAGGGCGAGCGTCGCGTCAGTTTCGGCGACAAGACCATCGAGTACCGCACCGTCGAGGAGTTGGCTACCGCCATTCGCGAAGTCAAGCGCGGCCTGTTCGAAGACGCCGTGGCCACCGGACTGTGGCCAGGTGCCCCGCGCCAGATCCGCATCACGACCCGGAAGGCCACCTGATGAGCTGGTTCTCCAAACTTCGGCGCGGCATGTTTGGCGGCCCGTCGCCGACTTACGACGGTATCGGCGGTGGTCGACGTGCGATCGCCTGGCAGGTCGGAAATCCTGGTGCCGTTGCCGCGCTGGCCTTCACCCAGAACGAGCTCCGCGCCAAGAGCCGCGATCTGGTGCGACGCAATGCGTGGGCGGCTGCCGGCGTGGAGGCCTTCGTCGCCAACGCGATCGGCACGGGGATCAAGCCGCAGTCGATGCTTTCGGACAACGCACTGCGGGAAGCCATTCACGCCCTCTGGTGGGACTGGTGCAGCGATGCCGATGCAGCCGGCTTGACAGACTTCTACGGCCTGCAAGCACTCGCCTGCCGGGCAATGCTGGAAGGCGGGGAGGCGCTGATGCGGCTGCGCTATCGCCGACCCGAAGACGGTCTGGCGGTTGGTCTCCAGCTCCAGCTGCTGGAACCCGAACACTTGCCCACGACGATGAACCTGGAGCTACCTTCCGGCAACGTGGTTCGGGCCGGCATCGAGTTCGATCGGCTCGGCCGCCGCGTCGCCTACCACCTGTATCGCTCGCACCCCGGTGATGGCGCCTTGGCGCCGATGTCCGGCACGGGTGGCATGGACACCGTGCGCGTGCCTGCCTCCGAGATCATCCACCTGTTCCGTCCGCTGCGCCCTGGCCAGATCCGGGGCGAGCCGTGGTTGGCGCGGGCGCTGGTCAAACTCAATGAGCTGGACCAGTACGACGACGCCGAACTGGTACGCAAGAAGACGGCAGCGATGTTCGCGGGCTTCATCACGCGCCTGGCGCCCGAGGACAACCTCATGGGCGAAGGGCTGGCGGATGCCAACGGCGTGTCCCTGGCGGGGCTCGAACCCGGGACCATGCAATTGCTGGAGCCTGGTGAGGACGTCAAGTTCAGCCAACCGGCAGACGTTGGGGCCAGCTACGCCGAATTCCTGCGCATGCAGTTCCGGGCAGTTGCTGCAGCGATGGGCATCACCTACGAAATGCTCACCGGCGATCTGACGCAGGTGAACTACTCGTCGATTCGCGCCGGCTTGCTGGAGTTTCGCCGCCGCTGCGAGGCAATCCAGCATGGCGTGATCGTTCATCAGCTCTGCCGACCGATCTGGCGCGCATGGATGGAACAGGCTGCGCTCGAAGGCGCACTCGACCTCCCCGGCTTCGTCGGACGCAAACGGGAATACCTGGCCGCGAAGTGGATTCCGCAGGGCTGGCAGTGGGTCGACCCAAAGAAGGAGTTCGACGCGATGCTCACCGCGATTCGCGCCGGACTGCTTTCACGCTCCGAGGCCATTTCGGCCTTCGGCTACGACGCCGAGGACATCGACCGCGAGATCGCGGCCGACAACCAGCGCGCCGATGAGCTGGGGCTGGTCTTCGACTCCGACCCGCGCCACGACAAAGCGCCCGTCAACGCGGCGGCGACAGCCACCCCGGCTCCGCCGCAAGAACCCCAGGACAACTGACATGCAGCTCGTACACCTGGCGTCCCGTCTCTACGGGACGCCGCTTCTCATTGCGCGTTCGAAACTGGATGTGATCCTGTCCGTCCTCGGCCCGCGCATCGGATTGCCCGAGATCGATGCTGCCGTCCCGCTTCCCACTTCGAAACCGGGCACTTCGATCGGGCAGCCCGGCATCGCGATCATTCCCGTGCACGGCACCCTGGTACGACGGGCGATGGGACTGGAGGCGGCGTCTGGCCTGACCTCCTATGGCGAAATCGCTGCACGCCTCGACACGGCGCTGGCGGACCCACAGGTCAGCGGCATCCTGCTCGACCTCGATTCGCCCGGTGGCGAAGCGGGTGGCGTGTTTGAGCTGGCCGCGCGGATTCGTGCCGCGAACGACATCAAGCCGGTCTGGGCGCATGCCAACGACTCGGCGTACTCGGCGGCATACGCGATTGCAGCCGCCGCATCGCGTCTGACCCTGTCGCAAACCGCAGGTGTGGGCTCCATCGGTGTCATTGCGCTGCACGTCGACCAGTCCGTCAAGGATGCCAAGGACGGCGTCGACTTCACCGCGATCTACGCCGGCCACCACAAGAACGACTTTTCTCCTCATGCGCCGTTGTCGCCACAGGCGGCTTCCACCCTGCAGGCGGAAGTGGATCGGCTCTACGGAATCTTCGTCAGCCAGGTCGCGCAGATGCGCGGTCTGGACAGCGATGCCGTGCGCGCGACCGAAGCCGGCCTGCTCTTCGGCGAGGCTGCCGTGACGGCAGGCCTGGCCGACGCCGTGATCAGTCTCGATCAGGTGCTGGTCGAGTTTTCCAACGCGCTGGGTGCACAGCGCCGTCTGGCGACACCCAGTGCAGGCACGGCCAAGCGCGGCCCACTCGCCCGCGCCTCTCCCGCGTCACCGAAAGCCAGCACGCAGATTTCCAGCCATCAACACTCTCATTTGGAGCAGAACATGACAGATCGAGAACAGCAGAACCCTCTGGACGAATCCGAGCCGGAGGCCACGCCAGACCCGGCAGACACCCCAGCGCAAGAACCCACCACCCCGCCCGTGTCTGCATCCCTCGTCGGTGCGCACGCCAACGGCCGGATCGAGGCACAAGCCATTGCCGAGATCTGCCTGATCGCAGGCACGCCACAGCGCACGGCGGAATTCCTCGCATCCGGGATGAACGAGGCCCAAGTCCGCCGCGCACTGCTCGAAGCTCGCGCTGAACAGCCGGAGATTGCCTCACGCATCACCGCCGATGCGGGAACCACCGTGCGGCCGGAGAGCAGCCCGGTCGTTGCCGCCGTCAAGAAACTCGCCACGAAGGAGTAAGCCATGTCTGCCATTCAGGAAACCAACAACCTCGGTGATCTCCTCAAGTACGAGGCGCCGAATCTCTACTCACGCGACCTGGCCACGGTCGCTGCCGGTCAAAACCTGCAGCTCGGCGCCATCGTCGGCCGCGACAGTACGACCGGCAAGCTGAAAGCGCTCGACCCGGCCGCCACCGATGGCACTGAGAACGCGGTCGGCGTGCTCGCCGCTGACGTGGACGCGACCCTGATCGACCGGGAAGACGCGCTGCTGATCTCCCGCCACGCCATCGTCGCCAGCCATGCCCTGGTGTGGCCGGTCGCCATCACCCCTACCGAGAAGGCCACTGCGATCGCTCAGATCGAAGCGCGTGGCGTCCTCGTCCGAACCGCCGCCTGATCCAGGAGACACAACATGCAGAACCCTTTTACCAATCCCGCGTTCTCGATGGCGGCGCTCACGGCGGCCATCAACATTCTCCCCAACCGCTATGGCCGCATCGAGGATCTCGGCCTGATGCCGGCCAAGCCCGTGCGCCAGCGACAAGTCATCGTCGAGGAGATGAACGGCTTACTGAGCCTGCTGCCCACACTGCCGCCGGGTGCCCCGGGCGCGGTGGGTGTACGCGGCAAGCGCACACTGCGTTCGTTCGTGATCCCGCACATCCCGCATGACGATGTCGTCCTCCCGGAAGAGGTTCAGGGCATTCGCGCCTTTGGCTCGGAGACTGAAACGGAAGCCATCGCGGGCGTCATCGCGCGCCACCTGGAGACGATGCGCAACAAGCACGCGATCACGCTGGAACACCTGCGCATGGGCGCGCTCAAGGGCGTCATCCTGGATGCCGATGGTTCCGTGCTGTACGACCTGTTCGACGAGTTCGACATCACGCCGCAGACCATCGCCTTCGATCTCGGCAACGCCGGCACCAATGTGAAGGCGAAATGCCTCGCGACCCTGGCCGCGATCGAGGACAACCTCAAGGGCGAATTCATGACCGGTGTGCACTGTCTGTGCTCGCCCGAGTTCTTCGCCGCCCTGACCGGTCATGCCAAGGTCGAGAAAGCGTTCGAGAACTGGCAGCAGGGTGCCATCCTGATCAACGACGTGCGCCGTGGCTTCACCTACGCCGGCATCACCTTCGAGGAGTATCGCGGACAGGCGACCGATCCCACGGGCACCACTCGTCGCTTCATCGCGGCTGGCGAGGCTCACGCCTTCCCGCTCGGTACCGTCGATACCTTCGGCACCTACTTCGCCCCGGCCGACTTCAACGAGACGGTCAACACCATCGGGCAGACGCTCTACGCGAAGCAGGAGCCGCGCAAGTTCGATCGCGGTACCGACTTGCATACCCAGTCCAACCCGCTGCCCATGTGCCACCGCCCGGGTGTGCTCGTGAAGCTGACGGTGTGATGGTGCGCATCGAGGACTTCTATGAGGCTGCTGGGCGGTCTGGCTTGCTGGTGGATGCGGAAATCGATGGCCACACCATCGCTGTCGATTTCCGCTCTCCGGACGAGAGCGTCCTCGACGGGCTCGCCCTGTCTGCCGACTACACGATCCGCTTTCCAGCCTCGGTGCTGCCTGCCCTGGCAGCGGGTAACACCGTGTCCATCGCTGGCAACACGTATCGCGTCCGCGATATCCGCAGCATCGGCGACGGCAGCGAACGGCGCGCTTCACTCTCTCGGCTCTGAGGACTCCCACTCATGAACTCCATCCGCGAGCGCATCTTGCGGGAGGTCGTTGCGCGCCTGACTGCCGGGACTGGACCCGTGCCGGTCCTGCGCTTTCCGACCGTACCGGTCACGCGGGAGGCCAGCCCCGCACTGCTGCTATTTGCCGAAGGCGACAGCATCACCGCGCATGCCAACAACCTCGTCGACCGAGTGCTGATCGTCCGTTTGGTGGCGGTGGCGCGCGGTGACGATGCCTTCGATCAAGCCGATCTGGCAGTCGTCGCCGCCCACGCAGCCCTGATGAGCGACGCCAACCTGGGCGGTCTTGCCCTGGCGCTGCGCGAAGTCGATTGCGAGTGGGACCCGGAGGACGCCGACGCCGGAGCCGTGGCGCTGCCCGCCCGCTACGAGATCCGCTACCGCACCCACGCACTTGATCTGACCCGAACTGGATAACCCGACATGAACATCGAACTACTGAAACCCCATACCCATGCCGGCGTCAGCTTCGCGCCGGGCGATCTGCTCGTCCTCGACGAGGCCGCTGCACGCTGGCTAATCGACGCCGGCGTCGCCAAAGCCACCGACGGACTCGATGAGCCGATCGGCATACCTCAACCCACTGCACGCAAGGGAGACTGACCATGCCTTACTTTTCTGGACAAGGGCGCGTTTACATCGGCGCCCGCGACATCACCGGCAAGCCACAGGGCTTGAACTACGTGGGCAATGTGCCCGAGCTCAAAGTCTCTCTCTCGGTGGAGACCCTGGAACACCAGGAGTCCACCAGCGGCCAACGCCTGACCGACCTGCAGCTGATCAAGACCAAGAAGGGCGAGTTCGCCTGCACGCTGGAAGAGCTGATCGCGGTCAACCTGGGCTTGGCGTTGTATGGCACGACCACCGACCAGGTCAGCGGCACGGTGACCGCCGAGGTGCTGCCTAACCCAGTCACCCTTGGCAGTCTCTACCTACTGGCCAAGCAGAACGTCTCGACCGTGGTGGTCAAGGATTCCACCGCCACCCCCAAGACGCTGCCGGCAGGCCAGTACACTCTCAACGCCAAGCATGGTTCGCTGGCGATCAATGACAAGACCACCAGCGGCCCCTACGTGGAGCCCTTCAAGGTGGACTATGCCTACGGCGCGGCCCAGAGCACGGCGATGTTCACCCAGCCGCTGCCCGAGCGCTGGGTTCGCTTCGAGGGACTGAATACGGCTGACGGCAACCGCGAAGTCGTGATCGATCTCTACCGCGTGGCAATCAATCCGGCCAAAGAGCTCTCGGTCATCACCGACGAACTGCTCAAGTTCGAGCTGTCGGGCCAGGTACTGGCCGACACCCTGAAGCCTGCCGCTGGCGATCTCGGCCAGTTCGGCCGCATTGTGCTGCTGTGAGGTGCGTGATGAACGACTTCGACGCGTTTCCTCCCACCCCGCTGACCTTGGAGATTGCGGAGGTCGCGCTGGCGATCACGCCCATTCGCATCGGCGAGATCCCGGCGCTGCTCGCTGCGGTTCGGCCCTTCGCGCACCGATTGGTCGACGGCGATCCGGACTGGCTGGGGCTGCTGGCGGACCACGGCGACGCGCTGATCACGGCAATCGCCGTGGCCTCACGCCGTCCCCAGGAGTGGGTCTCAGGGCTGGCGATGGACGACGCCATCCGACTGGCCACCGCCTTGTTTGAGGTGAATGCGGATTTTTTCGTGCAGCGGGTGGTGCCGACGATCCAGCACGCCGCCGCCCGGATCAACGCACAAATGAGCGGTCCCTTGGCTGGGCTCACGCCATCCACCGTTTGATCCATGCCGGACACCGGCTGCCGGATGTCCTGGACTACACGCTCGCGCAGATGACTGCGTTTCTCGATGCCGACATGCATCGTGACCGTGAGCACGCCAGTCTGCTTCTTGGGGTGACGGCGGTGGCCAGCCAAGGCGACAAGCGATCCATCGAACGGCTACAGCGGGAGCTCGATCGTGAAGATTGATCTGACCGCCTCAGGACTGTTCGATGCTCGGCAATTCAGTGCCTGGTCCACCGAGCGCCGCGATGCCATCCGGTCGGCGCTCAAGCGCGGTATGCAATCCGGTGGCCGCGAAGTACGCGACGCGGCACGCACACAGATGCGCGGTGCGTTCAACGTCAAGCGCAACAGCTTCGTCTCCTCGATGCAGGCCAAGGTGCTGGACAAGAAGACCGATCGCCTGCCGGCCTTGCTGGTGGGCAGCAAGATCCCCTGGCTGGGTTTGCACGAAAAAGGCGGCACGGTCTCCGGCAATCTGCTGATCCCGCTGCTTCCTGGACGGATCGGGCCTAAGCGCTTCAAGGCAGTGGTCGATGGCTTGCTGCGATCAGGCAACGCGTTCTTCGTCGAGAAGAACGGCAAGGTCATCTTGATGGCCGAGAACATCCGCGAGAACGCCTCCCAACTCACCCGCTTCAAGCGGGCCGAGCGCGCTCGCACTGGCGCCAAACAGATCAAACGCGGCCAGGAGATTCCGATCGCCGTGCTGGTCAAGTCCGTCTCCCTCAAGCGGCGGCTGGACCTGACCGGCGCTGTCCAGCGGTCCCTGCCGCGTTTGGCAGGCGCAATTCAGAAAGAACTGGCGAAATCCTGATGGCCAATAACCGTGCACAACTGCTGATCACTGCCGTCGACCAGACCCGTGGCGCCTTCGATTCCATCAAGCGCAATCTGGGTGACCTGGGCAACGCGGCGCGATCCATCAATGGATTGCTCGGCACGCTCGGCCTTGCCGTATCGGCGGCCGGTCTCGGCGCGATGGTCAAGGCCTCGCTCGACTCGGCGGACTCGCTGTCCAAGCTGTCGCAGCGGGTCGGGATCACTGTTGAGTCGCTTTCCACCCTGATCCCAGTCGCGGATCTCGCCGGCGTCTCGGGAGAAAAGTTCGAAGGTGGCTTGCGCAAGCTCGCCACCCGCATGCTGGATGCGGCCACCGGATCGGACGAGGCAGCGCGAGGATTCGCTGCGGTCGGCGTCTCCATTCAGAACCAGGACGGAACGTTGCGCGCGACGGATCAGGTCCTGCTCGACCTGACCGACCGCTTCAAGGCCATGCCCGATGGCGCCGAAAAGACCGCGCTCGCGGTGGATCTCTTCGGCAAATCGGGCGCCGACCTCATCCCGTTCCTCAACCAGGGGCGTGATGGCGTCGAGGCGCTGACGACGGAGTTGCAAGCCCTGGGCGTGCAGATTGGTGGCGACACCGCTGCACAGGCCGAGGTGTTCAACGACTCGCTCGCCAAGGTGCGACTGGCGATCACCAGCATCGGCAACCGAGTGATCGAAGCATTCCTGCCGGCCATGAACGACATGGCCAACGGGATGGTGGAGTCGGCCAAACAAGGAGGCTCGCTTCGCGCGATCCTGGATGGCGTGGTGCTGGTCTTGAAAACCCTGGCGCTGGGTGCCGCCACGGTAGGCAAGGCATTCGTAGCGCTGGGCGAAGCGATCGGGGCTGGCATGGCGGCCGCTGTCGAGGCGCTATCCGGCAACGTGTCCGGTGCCAAAGCCATCATCACGGAACTCAAGGGCAGTCTGGTCCAGCGTCTGGATGAGCTAGCCAATTTCCGTGACAGCCTATTCGATCCTAAGCCAATTGAGGTACGGGCGCCGGCGATTGTTGCCGATCCCACTCTGATCGACCGGCTGCGGCCTACCGGACGGGCAAGCGGCGACAACGGGGCCGCAAGACTGGCGCTGGCCAAGGCACAGGCGGATGCCGAGCTAAAGCTGCTTAAGGATGCGCTGGATCGGCAGTCGCGTGACCTGGATGAAGCACTCGATGGGCGGCTGATATCGCTGGCGGACTACTACGCCGCCAAGACGGCCCTGGAAACGCGCGAGATCGATGCTGAGATCGCTCGCACACAGACCTTGTTGGCCGAGCAACGGCGTATCGCCACAGGATCTGACGAGGGTGCGCGGCTCAAGGCCCGAGCCGAGGTGGCCAAGATCGAGGCCGACCTCATCGTGCTCAACAACAAGCGGGCCGATGTCGAGGTCGCCAACGCGCGCAAGGCCGCCGACGCCGAGCGTTCCTTGCGTGATGAACTGGCCCGCGTTCGGGAGGAGTTGCTCGATCTCACCGGTGCTGCAACCGGTCAGGACCGTCGTGCTGCGGTAGAGCGCCAGTACCAGTCACTCATCGAGCGCCTCCGAGCCGAGGGCGACACCGAGGGTGTGGCCACTGTCGCGCGCCTGATCGACGTGAAGGTTGCGGCAGCGGATCTGGCCACCTATGAACGCCAGTTCAATGACGCGCTCAGCCGCATGCGGGCCACCGAGGAATCCATCAATCTGCAGCGCCAATCGGGCCTGCTGACCGAGTCGCAGGCACGCGCACAGATCCTGGCCCTGCACCGGGAAACCGGGGTGACCCTGGAATCTCTGCTGCCGCAGCTCGAGGCCAGCGCCACGGCGATCGGTCCTGACGCTTTGGCGCGCGTGCAGGCATGGAAGAACGAGATTGCCCAGGTCAAGCTGGTGGTGGACGACGTGGCTGTGGCCATCGACGGCGCGGTCCAGGATGGGTTCGCCCAGATGTTCGAGGCCATCGGCAGCGGCGCCAAGTCTGCGAAGGACGCTTTCGCCGATTTCGCGAGGTCCGTGCTGGCGGCGATCAACCGCATTGCCTCGCAGAAGCTCGCCGAATCCCTATTCGGGAGTTTGTTCGGCGGCGGTGGGGCGGGCGGCACGGGAGGCTTCGGCGCGCTGGTTTCATCCTTCTTCAAGGGATTTGCGACGGGCGGCTACGTGACCGGTCCTGGCACATCTACCAGCGACTCGATCCCGGCACGCCTGTCCGCCGGCGAGTACGTAGTCAACGCCGCAGCCGTGAAGCGTGTCGGTGTGGCTTTTCTGCAGTCGATCAACGGCATATCAGCCGGACCGAGAGTGGCAGGCCCGACGCTGGCATTTGCCGCCGGCGGTCTGGTGCCCGAAGCCGCCCCGGCGCAGGCCCCGGGCCAGTCAGTGCGCATCGTCAATGTCATCGACCCAGCGATGGCCGCCGATTACCTGAACTCCTCCTCAGGCGAAAAAACCATCCTCAACATCCTGCAGCGCAACGCCGGCGCCGTGCGGCAGGTATTGAGCTGACCGATACACCGAATCCCGCAAGGACCAAAGACATGACGGCCTACACCGGCTTCGTCGACAACTCGACGATGCTCGCCCATTACAAGATGCTCGAAACGATCCGGGACGTCTGTCTGGCCGAGGGTTGGACCATTCTCCGCTACGACACGGCCATCACGAACCGGGAACTGCTGATGATGGCGCCCGGCCTATCGGGCACCGAGCAGATCTTCTGCGGCGTCTACTGCTACCAGGACAGCAACGCGGACTACTACAACCTGGCGGTGGCGACCATGAAGGGCTATGTCGCTGCCAACTCGTTCCTGACCCAGCCGGGCATCTCGCCGGTTCTCGGCGTGCCTGCCCATAACCAGCGCATCGACTACTGGCTATCGGTCAACGGGCAGCGGCTAAACGTAGCAATGAAGGTCGGCACGCCGGTGTACGAATCTTTCGGGATAGGCAAGTTCTTCCCCTACGCATCTCCGGGCCAATATCCCCAGCCGCTGTTTGCGGCCGGAATGCTGACCAGCGCCTCCGCCACGCGCTACTCCGAAACGACCCACACGATGCCGTGGAAAGGTAATCGCAACAACCTGCGGATGCATTTCAACGACGGCACCTGGAAAGCGCCGCTCGCTACGCCCTGGGGCCAAACGACGATGGCCAACGCCTGCCGGCCGGCAGAAACCACCTACGCGCTCTACCCGGTAATGCTCTACGACTCCGCAAACATCTACGGCGCGCTGGACGGGATCTTCCACATCACCGGCTTCGACAACGTCGTCGAGAACACGCTCGTCATCGACGGTAAGAACTATGTGGTCATCCAGGACGTTGGCCGCACGTCCTTTGGCGACTACATCGCAATGGAGCTGTCCTGATGCCCTACGTCACTGGGCTGGCGAACAGCGCCAGCGATCTCCTGAATGCCGTCGTCACCGCAGGGACCGACCACGGTTGGTCCTGGGACGCGAGCAACAGCATGCTTTACAAAGGGGACATCTATGGCCGCCTCACTGTCAGCGGCTTGAACCTCTTGGTACAGGCGGCGCTCGGCTACTCCGGCGCCACGCTGATCACGCCAGCGGCAAAGATGGTCGGAATCACCAACCGCCTGGGTCAAGCCGGTAATACGCTGCTGAGTTATCCGGTGACGTACCACATCTTCGTCCACACGGCGCCGGACGACATCATCGTGGCTGTGAACTATCAGGTGATGTGGTGGCAATGGCTGTCGCTTGGCCAAGCCCGCAGCTTTGGTGTGCTCGGCAACGCCATCTGGCACTGGGGTACTGCGACGTCTGATATCAGTACCGGTGCGGGCGTGGCGATCGACTCCAATGGCAGCACCGGCAGCGGTGGCGGCAACACCTCTGGCGCACCTTTCTGGCAGTCCAACGACACCACAGGCGTCCAGAACAGTTCGATCTACCTGAACTTCAACGGTCACGGCTGGTGGAACAACCCCGTGGGCGTCTCCACGGCGAATCCGAACAACGCGCGCGCCACCATTGCAGTACCAACGTTGCTGCTGACCCAGCCCAATAACTGGAACGGCGAAGCTGTGCTTACGCGCATCCACATCATGGCGTTGCAGCCCTCTAGTTTCTGGTCGCACGTCGCGGAACTGCCGCATCTACGGATGACGCGCAACGACAACATCGACGACGGGCAGATCCTCACGCTTGGGTCCGAGCGCTGGTTCATTGCACCTGTGTATCGCAAGAACACCGCGAGTCGCGCCGCATCGCCATACAACGGCGCGACTCACTCCGGGACCATCGCGATGGCTGTGCGCTACGACGGTCCCTGATCTTCCCGTTTTACCTCAACCGAGAGTTATGACATGCCGGTCTTGACAGGCATGGTGCTCGATCGCGCCCAGGCTGGCTCACTGAACCCGCTCCTGAGCATCGACGGGTATCAGGTTGCCGCCATCTATCCGTACACCGCCAGCGATTCGCCACGGGCGGAGAATGGAGCGCGAAGCTACGCAACCGACATCACGGTTCCTGCGCAGCGGGCGCTGACCGGCATCCAGGTACCGAGCTACTTCGAGGATTACTACTTCCGGGTGCATTTGCTGCCCGGGCGCATCAACCTCGGCAGTCTGGCCTCGGAGCAGAGCCGCACGATCGAGGTCTGGAACGCACGGCTGACCCCGAACACCTTAGCGTCCCTAACCGCCACCGGCGCAGAAGGCATGACGCTGATCGGGCCGGCACCCGCGCCCACTGTGTTTGCCGCCAATGAATCGCGGCTCTATACGCTCGCGGTCACGCCGAATGGTCCGCCAACCGTGAACGCGACGTTTCTGTTCGCATTCGCTTTCGACGATGCCGCTTTGCTCGCAACCGGACGCCGTATCGTCGGATGGATCTTTGCGCCGAACTGGGTGCAACCGGTCATCGAGCGGCTGGAATGGCTCACGGATGTGATGGAGTCCCATGCCGGATTCGAGCAGCGCGTGCGCTTGCGTGCCGGTGCAAGGCGCAGCTTTGAGTACAGCGCCTTGGTCGGCTCCGACACCGAACGGGTGAAGATGGAAAACCTGCTGCTGTCATGGCACGCGCGCGTCTTTGGCCTACCGCTCTGGACCGACGTCGCGCTGGCGGCAGGACCGATCCCAGCCGGCTCGACCTCCATTGCCGTGACGACCGCGAATCGGGACTTTGCCGTGGGCGGTTTGGTTGGACTGGTTCTGGGCATGGAGTCGGAGTTTGCCGAGATCACGGCGGTCCTGCCAACGTCCCTGACGATCAAGAGCCCGCTGGACTCTACCTGGCCGGTCGGTACCAAGATCCTGCCTGTGCGGCCCGCCCGAGTTCAGAACGACCTTGGACTGACCTACCTGAGCGATGCCATCGGCCAAGCCACGCTGCGCTTCCAGTTTGAGGACGAGTGGTTGCTTCCAGCAGCCACAGAGACATTGGACTACCGGGGCTACCCCGTCTTGCTCACCGCCACCAACTGGACCGAGGACGTCGATACAGACTACGCCCGCAAGCTGAATGAACTGGATTTTCTGACGGGCCGACGCGTCATCGACGATCTTTCCGGTGTTGGCACGGTTCGCCGGACGCATCGGTGGCTGATCACTGGGCGTGCCGCGATCACTGCATTCCGCTCATGGCTGGCCGCCCGCGCCGGCAGGCTGACAGCATTCTGGATGCCCAGCTTTCAATCCGACTTAAAGGTGGTGAGCCCGATCGGCGCCTTTGACTCGGCCATCACGGTGGAGAACCGCGCCTACGCCGCTAATGTGCCAGCCGCCATCGGGCGGCGCGACATCCTGATCGCCACGACATCCGGCAGTCGCTACTACCGGCGCATCACCGGTGCCACGGCGCTTTCGCCAAGCACTGAGAGCATCGCCATCGATAGCGTGGTGGGCGCGGCGCTACTTCCCGAACAGATCCGCTATGTGTCGTTCATGAAGCTGGTGCGCTTGGACAGCGATGCCATCGAGATCGCCCATCAGACAGACGACACGGCGGAGGTATCGATCTCCGTCAGAAGCATTCGGGATGACACATGACCTACGCCAGCAGAGAAGTATCCACCGACGCCAGCAGTCCGGTCGAACTGTACGAGTTTCGCCGTGGCGGTTCTACGTGGCGCTATACGAGCGGCGCGCAGGACGCGAGCTACGCCACCTATGCCTATGTGGCTGTGCCGATGAAGCGCGGCAGCATCGAGCAGACCGGCGAGATCGGGAGGTCCGGCCTGCGGATCACGCTGGCTCGTGATGTCGAGATTGCTCAGGCATTCATCGCAACACCGCCATCGGAGGTGACCTTGCTCACCATCTATCGCCAGCACCGGAATGATCCAGAAACCGTCGCGGTGTGGATGGGACGCGTCTTGAACGTCGAATGGCGCGGTTCCGAGGTCGAGCTCAACTGTGAGCCGGTCTACACCAGCCTGCAGCGCACCGGCTTGCGCCGCCTCTACCAACGCAATTGCCCGCATGTGCTCTACGGCACGTCTTGCCAGGCCAGTGCGGTGATCTATCGCGTGCCAGGCATCGTGGTGTCCGTCGCCGGAGTCTTGCTGAGCGTGCCGTCTGCGGCCGGATACGCCACGGGTCATTTCGCTGGCGGTTTTGCCACGTGGGCGGCCAACGGCATCACCGAGAAACGAATGATCGTTGCCCACAACCTGGACGTCATCACGCTATCGGCCGTACCGCCCGGACTCGCCGTGGGCGACACGATCTACCTGTATCCCGGTTGCGACCGGACTCTCGCGACCTGTGCGGCCAAGTTTGGCAACAGCGCCAATTTCGGCGGCTTCCCATTCATCCCGACGAAGAACCCCTTCGGCGGCAGCCCCATTTACTGAGTAGACGGTATGCCCTGGGCACAAATCATCGTCTGGATCGTCACCGCACTGATCCAGTACGCGCTCCAGCCAAAGCCGCCGCAACCCCAGGCTGCTGAACTCAAAGACTTCGATGCACCGACTGCCGATGAGGGTCGCCCGGTGCCGGTCGTGTTCGGCACTGTGCTGGTGAAGAGCGCCAACGTGGTGTGGTACGGCGATCTGCGCACCACACCGATTAAATCGAAAGGTGGAAAGAAATGACCGACATCCTGGTGACCCACAGCGACATGCGCAGCCTGGGTTACTGCAATCGCGGCGCGCGGGAGTGGTTCGCGCGGCACCAGCTCGACTGGAGCCAATTCATCGGACAGGGATTGCCTGCGCCACTGCTGTTGGCAACCGGGGACAGCATGGCCGAAGACGTGGTTGCCGCCGCCCGCGCACGTATTGGCCTCGAGGTGAACGATGGGCGGTAGCAGCAAGTCGCAGACGGTCGGCTACCGCTACTACCTGGGGATGCACCTGGCGATCTGTCACGGGCCGGTCGATGCCATCACCGAGATCCAGGTCGGCGAGCGCCAGGCATGGAGCGGCAACCTCACCGCCAGTGGCCGGATCACCGTGAACATGCCCGAGCTGTTCGGTGGCGAAAAGCGCGAAGGCGGCATTTCCGGCGCCATCGATGCCGCGTTCGGCCAGGCGGCACAGACGCCGAATGATTACCTCGTGTCAAAGATCGGCTCCCCTCAACCTGCTTATCGCGGTGTGCTGAGCCTGATCCTGCGCCAGCTCTACATCGCCGCCAACAATCCTTACATCAAGCCGTGGGCCGTCCGCGTCAAACGCTGCTTCCGCGACTGGTACTCAGCAAAGGCGGAGATCAACGGCGCGGCTAACCCGGCGCACATCGTCTACGAATGCCTGACGAATGCCGCCTGGGGCATGGGATATCCAACAGCCAGCATCGATGATGCCTCGTTTCGTGCGGCGGCTGATGTGCTGTCCAACGAAGGCTTCGGGCTCAACATGATCTGGCTGCAGCAGAGCAAGATCGAGCAGTTCGTCAAAGAGGTGATGGACCACATCGGCGGTGTGCTCACGACGTCACCGTCGACGGGGCGCTTCGTCCTGAAGCTGGTGCGGGCGGACTACACCGTAGCGACGCTCCCCATCCTGAACCCGGACAACGTCATCGAGCTGGAGAGCTTTCAGCGCGCTGCTTGGGGTGAGACGACCAACGAGATCGTGCTCATCTACACCAAGCCGGACACGTTCAAGGAGACCAGCATCGCGGTCCAGGATCTGGCCAATATCCAGGCTCAGGGCGCCGTGGTGTCGCAAACTCGCCGTTACCCCGGCATCACATCGGACAACCTCGCCGCCCGGGTCGCGATGCGCGATCTGGCCTCCGTATCCACGCCGCTCGCCAAGGTGCGGCTCAAGGTGAACCGCAAGGCCTGGAATTTGTACCCAGGCGATGTCTTCAAGCTGGAGTGGCCTGCGCTCGGGATCGCCGGTCTGGTGATGCGGATTGCCGGCGTCGATGGCGGGTCACTCACCAACGGCGCCATCAGCATCGACGCTGTCGAGGATGTGTTCGGCCTGCCGTCAGCGGTCTACACCGCATCCCAGCCCACCGGCTGGACCGACCCGGTGCCAGCGCCATCCGCGACCACACCACGGCGTCTGGTCGAAGCGCCGTACTGGGACGTGGCCCGCGCACTCTCTGCATCGGAGCTCGCCTACCTCGATGCCACCGACTGTTTCCTGCAGACCCTGGGCGGCCGCCCCGCGCCAGGGGCGCTGAACTACGACCTGTACAGCAAGACGAACTCGGCCACGACCTACAACCAGCGCGGCCAAGGCGAGTTCTGCCCCACGGCAGTTCTCGCCACCAGCCTTGCGCAAGAGGTAACGAGCACGACGACCTACAGCGGCGAGCTCGATATCGATCTGGTCGCTACGGGGTCTTATGCCTACATCAACGATGAAGTTGTCTTGGTCACCGCCGTCAACACGACCACCCAGAGCCTGACCCTGACCCGTGGCGTCATGGATACCGTGCCAGTCAGCCACGCAGCCGGCAGCCGGATTTGGTTCGCCGATGGCGCTCAGGGTGTCGATCCGACCGAGTATGCCGCTGGCGAAACGGTGAACGCGCGACTGCTCACCGTGACCGGAAAAGGCACGCTGGCGCTGGCATCGGCACCGACCGATTCCCTGGCCATGAACCGCCGGCAAAACCGGCCGTACCCGCCCGGCAATGTGAAGATCAACAACGTTGCCTACCCGGCGGTTGCCAAGGGTGACCTGGTCATCTCCTGGGCGCACCGGGACCGGCTGAGCCAGACGGTGAGCCTGGTGCCCCAGACCAACGGCAACATCGGCCCCGAAGCCAGCGTGACGTACACGCTGCGCATCTACGGGGAAGCGGGCAGCCTGCGCCGCACCTACTCCGGCCTAACCGGCGCCAGCCAGACCTACACCTTGGCAGACGACACCGCTGATTCCGGCCTTGGCCGACCCAACGCCGCGCTGCGCATCGAACTCGAATCCAACCGCTCGGGCGTGATCAGCCTGCAGAAGCACTCGATCGCCTTCGAGCGTGCCGGCTACGGACTTCACTATGACAAGTACTACGGAGGCATCTGATGCCCGCAATCACTGACCCGAACCTGGGACTCAACTACGGCTGGACGCTCGGCGAAAGCGGCTGGGGCGCCGGCATGGATGCCAACCTGAAGCGGCTGGGCGCTGTCGTCAGCCTGTCGGTCAAAGACCGCGATCTGGCCACACCACCTGCCAGCCCGGTTAACGGCGACCGTTACCTCATTCCCGCTGGCGCAACCGGCGTCTGGAGCGGCAAGACCGATCAGATCGCGGCGCGCATCGCGGGCGTCTGGGAATACCACATCCCTAAAGTCGGTTGGCTCTGCTTCATCGAGGACGAGGCAGTGCTCTCGGCCTACAAGGCCACCGGCTGGAGTCCCGGCATCGCCATCTGATCGCTTTCCCCTGAACCCCGAAAACCCGCCCAAGTGGCGGGTTTTGCATTTCTGGAGCCCGCCCTATGACTGACCCACAAAAACCCGCACTGGTCGACAACATGCTCCTCCTGCGCAAGGAGGACTTCGAGGATCTTCTGGACCGCGCCGCTGAGCGCGGTGCCAGGCGCGCCCTGGCCGATGTTGGCTTGGACGGTGACGACGCCGCCCACGACATCCGAGAACTGCGCGGCCTGCTGGATGCCTTCAACACGGCCAAGCACACCGCCTGGCAAACCGTGATCAAGATGGTCACCACCGGATTCCTGCTCGCACTGGTGGCGGGCGCGCTGATCAAGTTGAAGGTATTCGGAGGTGGCCAATGATCGAGACTCTTCTCGGCGGCCTGCTCGGCGGCGCCTTTCGTCTGGCGCCCGAACTCCTCAAGTGGCTCGACCGCAAGGGCGAACGCGGCCACGAACTGTCGATGCAGGACAAGGCGCTGGAGTTCGAGAAACTGCGCGGCGCGCAGCGTATGGACGAAATCGGTGCCGGTACCGGTGCCGATGCGGCATGGAACGTGGGCGCGATCGAGACGCTGCGCGAAGCCGTTCGAACCCAGCGCGAGAAAACTGGCGTCCGCTGGGCCGATGCCCTGTCGAGCAGCGTCCGCCCAGTCATCACCTACTGGCTCATGGCGCTGTACTGCGCTGCCAAGACGGCCGCCTTCGTTGCTGCAACTGAAGGCGGTGCCGACTGGAGCGTCGCCATCATCCACGCATGGACCGAGGCCGATCAAGCGCTGTGGGCCGGGGTGCTGAACTTCTGGTTCCTCGGGCGCGTGTTCGATCGGGCGCGATCGTGATGGAAGTGCCGAAAACGGCCATCGAACTGGCCAAGCGCTTCGAGGGCTTCCACCGCGTGCCGAAAAACGATCCGGGCCGGGCTCACCCTTACATCTGCCCAGCGGGTTTCTGGACGATTGGCTACGGCCATCTGTGCGATGCGACACATCCGCCGATCAGCGAGGCCGAAGCCGAGGCCTATCTGGCCCGTGACCTGAACGCGGCGCTGGCCGCCACGCTGCGCCACTGCCCGGCGCTGGCCACCAAACCCGAGGGGCGGCTGGCGGCCATCGTCGATTTCACCTTCAACCTCAGCGCGGGACGTCTTCAGACGTCGACGCTGCGGCGGCGGATCAACCAGCGAGACTGGATCGTTGCGGGGCAGGAGCTGCGCCGATGGGTCTATGGCGGCGGCGGGATTCTGCCGGGATTGATCCTGCGCCGCGAAGCGGAGATCGCTCACCTGCTCCTTCGCGCGTAGTGGCCACACACCGTACAACTTGCCAGATTGGCGTCCGCGCCGCTCCCACCCGGCCTTACTTGCGTGCCCCAGCCCAGTGAGCTACCCGCTCCCGCACTGCATGGAAGCGGCGTTGCGCCAAGCCGCGACTGCGACTGTCTGCTAAAGAGATCGGGTCGCACGGCGCAAGCGATCGTGTATGGCCGCCCATGCCGGTATGTCCGGCGGCAGCGCAATCAGCAAGACCTCGCAACCGCTCGTATCGGCCTCGTGCAAAGCCGCGTAAAGCACGCGCGCATAGTCTTCTGGCTGAGAGGGCATTGGCCAGAATTTCGTCACCGGCCAATTTGCGGGGTGCTGCGCGAGCAGCCCGGTACACTGGCCTGGAAACGGCGCCTCGGTCAGCCCGGCCGGGATCCGATAGCACGGTGTGCGCGGCGCGTAATGCGACACCAGGGCGCCAGGCACGCGAGGCGCTGCCGCAGCAATGGTGTCCGCAAGAGGCAGGTGACTCGCGAGCATTTCGGCGGTGATGGCTCCGGGACGCAGAATGCGCGGATGTTCGCCACTGAGATCGACGATGGTCGACTCAATGCCGACTAGGCAGGGGCCGCCATCCACCACTGCCGCAATCTTTCCCGCCAAGTACCGCCGCACATGCGCCGCAGTGGTCGGACTGATCTGACCAAATGGATTCGCAGAGGGCGCGGCCAAGCCTCGACCCAACTGTCGCAACACGGCTTGCGTCACCGGATGCGCCGGCACGCGCAGCGCGACGGTCGTCTGGCCGCCAGTCACCAGCGGCGAAACCGTTCGCGCGGCAGGCAACACCAGGGTGAGCGGCCCTGGCCAGAAGGCCAGGGCCAGCCGCCGAGCCGCCTCTGGTACCTCGGCGGCCCAGTCCAACAGTTGCTCGGCTGCGGCGAGATGCACGATCAGCGGGTGATCGGCCGGGCGGTCTTTGGCGCGAAAGATCGCGCGTACGGCATCGGGGTTGGTCGCATCGGCGGCCAACCCATAAACGGTCTCGAAAGGCAGGGCCACGAGCTCGCCCGCCCGCAGCAGGTTCGTGGCGGTGGACAAATCGTCTGGGCTAGAGGTGAGTTGCAGCATTATCAAGACCTCTGTCTTTACCGCGCCGTTTCGCCGCCGCCATGCGGAACGAAGACCGCTCTACGGGCATCTTCCAGCACGGCGCGAACCTCCGGGTGCTGGATGCGCCGTTCCGTGCTGATCAACCAGAATGCCTCGCGCACCTCATCCAACCGCCCCACCTCACTGACGCCATAGCGCGTGCAGATCTCATCCGAGATGATCGCGGGCGCGAGGAAATAGCCTTCACCCGCCTGGGCGAAGACCTTCATCAGGGCACTGTCATCGAACTCCCCAACGACCCGTGGGTACAGGCGCGCCTCGCCCAGCCAGCGGTCGATCTCGCCGCGTACTGCCGCATTCGGCCCGGGCAGCAGCAGTGGCGCCCCGTTCAGACAGGCTGGAAAGGCCGCGTTCCGCTGGACCAGCTCGGGCGCGGCAAAAAAAGCGACGGCGCTTTCGCCCAGCTTGCGGCTGTGGCCGCGTATCGCCAAGCCGGCCGGCATGGGGCGGTCCGCCAGCACCATCTCCAGCCGGTGCAGCGCCAATTCCCCGAGCAACCAGTCGATCGTGCCCCCGCGGCAAACCAGCCGCACCGGCTTCTCCACACGCTTCAGTGAAGCCAGCAGACGGTGTGTCAGCGACTTCGGGACCGCGTCGGAGACACCGACGCGAAACGCAGCCATCGCCTGTTCCGGGACCGCGTTCGCCCGCAGCGAAGAGACCATGTCATGACCAAGCGCAAAGATCTCGTCGGCGTAGGACAGCGCAACGCGCCCCGCCTCGGTGAGCTCGAGACCGCGCCCGGCGGGCTTGAACAAGGCCGTTCCGAGGTCGTCCTCGAGCAGCTTGATCTGGGCGCTGACGGTTTGCGGCGTCAGATGAAGCTGATTGGCCGCCGCCGCCACACTCCCGGCATGGGCCGCAGCCCAAAAGTAGCGCAGGTGTTTGAAGTTCATTTCTGCTATCCGCAGATTTTTACGAATTGTTGGTAACTTATATTCGACTTTATCTGATTCATCCAGACTGTCAACATTTATCTAGTCACCTTAATGAGTAACAACAGGGCGGGTCGCTACACGGCCTTTCGCGCCTCAGGCGCTCGTCGAGAGAAGAGTCCTGTGCCCGCCCCCACCTACGCAGAGGATTGAAGACATGCCGACCGAACCCAGAAGCGCCTTCTTGCTGGTGCGTAGTCATGCGGATCTGGAGCGTGCCAACGAAGAGTTGGCCGCTTACCTGTCGATCCTTCGCCGCCGGTCGCCCGTCAGCGACTTTGAAGCCCTGCAGGGCATCTGGATCGACGCAGAAGGCGTGGCGAACTTGCCGTGCGCGCTGGTTCTGCCGGACGCGGCCGACGCGCAACGGACCGTTCGCATCCTCGAGGCAACGGGGATCAACGGGATCTGGATGCTGTGCTGGCTCGAGACGGCGGCAAGCACTGTCTCCCGCGTCGATCTGGTGGCGGCGCTGCTCGCATGCTTCGGCCATGAAGATCCGGCCACGCTCGATGTGCGCTTCATCCCGGTCGTTGCCGACAACGCGCCCGATGCCAGCGTGAGCGCTGAGCTGCAGATGCTCGAAGCACGCTATCCGGGGCTCGTGCTGCCGCCGATCTACCAGGGCGCCAGCGGCAGCCTGGTCCTGTCATCGGCACAGCCACACAATGAGGGAACGCCATCTTGAGCGGCATTGACCCCGTCCTGCTGTTCTTCCTGCTCGGGCTGGCCGCCGGCCTGCTGCGCTCGGAGCTGCGCCTGCCCGCGGCCGTCTATGAACTGGTGAGCATGCTCCTGCTGCTCTCCATCGGCCTCAAGGGCGGCATCGAACTCGCCAGGCAGCCCTTCGGCGACCTCGCGCTGCAAGCCCTCGCAGTCATGGCGATGGGCGCGCTGTTGGCGCTGGTTGCCTTTCCGGTACTGCGCTTCGCAGGGCGTTTCCCACGCGCCGATGCCGCTTCAATCGCTGCCCACTATGGCTCAGTGAGCGTCGCCACCTATGCCGTCGCCGTCTCCTATTTCAGCAGCCGGCAGATCGAATTCGAGTCGCACATGCCCTTCCTGCTCGCCGTGCTGGAGATACCGGCCATCCTGGTGGGGATCCTGCTGGCGCGCGGGTTCTCCCACGACATGCGCATCGGCGCGGTCGCGCACGAGGTATTTCTAGGCAAGGGCATCGTGCTGCTGGTCGGAGGGCTGCTGATCGGCTGGGCGGCGGGCCCGGAGGGGCTGACTTCGGTCAAGCCGCTGTTCTTCGATCTGTTCAAGGGGATCCTCGCCCTGTTCCTGCTGGAAATGGGACTGATCACGGCCGCCCAGTTCGGCAGCCTGCGGCGGCACGGCCTGTTCCTCGTGCTGTTCGGCATCGGCATGCCGCTGTTCTCTTCCGTAGTTGGCATCGCGTTTGGCTACGGACTGGGGCTGTCGTCCGGGGGAACCGCCATGTTGGCTATCCTGGCTGCGAGTGCGTCCTACATCGCCGTACCCGCCGCCATGCGCATTTCGGTGCCGGAGGCCAACCCGACGCTGTCGCTGGCGGCCTCCCTGGGCGTCACTTTCCCGTTCAACGTCCTGGTCGGCATTCCGCTCTATCACGCCATGGCGAACAAAACATTCGCCCTGACCGGAGGCTAGGCTCATGAACAGCTCGATGCGCAAACTGCTCACCATCATCACCGAGACTGCCCTGGAGAGCGTCCTGGTCAAAGACCTCGAACGCCTGGGAGTCCGGGGGTGCACCATTACTGACGCCCGCGGCAAGGGCAACCGGGGGACACGCGACGACGCCTGGGGCGAAAACAGCAACATCCGCGTCGAGATCGTGTGCGACGCCGCGGCCGCCGAGACCATTACCACACACCTGCAGGCCCGCTACTACGAGAACTACGCCATGATCCTGTTCGTGTCCGACGTGGCGGTGCTGCGGCCGGAGAAGTTCTGATGGCAAGAAGAAACTTGGTGCAAGCCGCATCGTGGCTGGGGAATATTCGGGCACGCACCTGGCTGACCCTGGGCGTGGTCGGTTTGGCTCTCATCGGTCTGATCGTATGGGTCGGCATCGCGCTGCTGTCCTGGCTGTGGGCCCAGGCACCGACCATGACTGAGACGGGCAAGCGCTTGGTCGGCGAGGCGGCAACGAAGATCGAACAGGCGGCGCCGGAGCTGAAAGAGCAGGCGCAGCAGTGGGTGCCGGCGGAAGTGAGGGAACAGGCGGGCAAGTGGTTGCCGGGTCTTCGCGCGGACCTGCCCGCGAGCGACGTCAGCGGTACCGACATCGGTCCGGTGCCGCGTTTCCCCGGCCTGGTGCGCATTCACTTCGCGCGCGAGGGGCAGGTCGTCGAGGTGCGCTATGCAGAGCGCGCGGCGTTCGATGCGGTGCTGGCGCACTATGTTCAGGGCTTTGCCGCCGCCGGGTATGCCCAGGAGGTGATCTCGGCGACGGCCGAGGGAGAACAACACCGATTCCTGCGTGGAAAGGAATCCATCGATCTCTCACTGCTGCGCAGACCGGGTGGTTTGGTGGAAGTGCGCCAGCAATCGCCTGGACGTTGATGGATGCCCCCCATGTCTCTGAAAACGACGCCCGCCCCAGGGTCCGACTTGGGTAATTCACCCTGCCAACCGCACAGGCACCCGCTGGCAAAATTTGAAGCCGGTCTGCTCAAGATATTCAGGATGGATCTCCAGCTTCATTTTCTCTGGAGCTTCGTGCTGACGCTCTTTGGGATATTTTGGCCACCGATGCTGGCCGCCGGATTGCTCGTCACGGTGATCAAGGAGGCGCTAGACTGGGTGGCGCAGAAGGGTTGGAGCTGGGGGGATTTCTGGTTCGGGATCGCGGGTGCCGGGATGGCGCTGGTGTTTCTCTATTTTCTCGACCGCGGTAGTTGAGCAGGCACGCTCACACATCGAGGCGGATCTGCATGCCGAAGTTCGGGCCGTGCGCGAAGAAATCCGGGAACTGAAGACGCTGCTGATAGCGATGCGCCCGACCCAGGCGCCTGCACAGACAGTTGTTGATGTATGCGGCAAAAAATGAGTAGGAAGCCCGATATGACACAACCCATGCCCTCAACCACCACGACTGCTCCGAAGTGGCACACGCTCGACCCAAAGGCAACGGCGATGCAGCTTGCGGTGGATCCGGCCCGGGGCTTGGACGCGGCCGAGGCTGCAGTCCGTCTGGCGCGCTACGGACAAAACCGTTTGGCGGAAAAACTACCGCGTTCCAAGTGGCTTGCCTTTGCCGACCAGTTCAAGAGCCTGCTGATCCTGGTGCTGATCGGCGCGGCGGTGCTCGCCGGGGCCATCGGTGACATCAAGGACGCGGTGGTGATTCTGGCGGTGGTGCTGGTCAACGCGCTGCTGGGGTTCTGGCAGGAACATCGCGCCGAGGCCACCCTGGCGGCGCTGAAAAAGATGCTCGCGCCGGTGGCGCGCGTGCGACGCGACGGGCGCGTCGAGGAAATTCCGGCCGTGCGACTGGTTCCCGGCGACCTCGTGCTGCTCGAGGCGGGCGACCGGGTGCCCGCCGATGGCCGCGTACTGGCCGCCCACAATGCCGAGGTGGCCGAAGCCGCCTTGACTGGAGAGTCCCATGCCGTAGGCAAGTTCGCCGCTGAGCTGGTGGCGGAGGATGCGCCGCTGGCCGAGCGCTGCAATATGGGTTACATGAACACCGTGGTCACCCGCGGGCGGCTGGAAGTGCTGGTCACCGCCACCGGCATGACCACCGAGATGGGACGGCTGGCCGGCATGCTGGATGCCGCCGAACCGGGACCCACGCCCTTGCAGGTTCAGCTCGACACCCTTGGCAAGCGGCTGGCGCTGATCGCCGGGGTAGTGATTGGCGCGATCTTCCTGTTGGGGCTCGCGCGCGAACTGCCGCTGGTCGAGATCGTACTCACTTCGATCGCGCTGGCGGTGGCGGCGATTCCCGAGGGGCTGCCGGCCGTGGTCACCGTCACGCTGGCCTTGGGCATGCATCGCATGGCCCGGAGCCGCGCGATCGTGAAGAAACTGGCGGCGGTGGAGACGCTCGGCTGCACCACGGTGATCTGCTCGGACAAGACCGGCACGCTAACGCTCAACCAGATGACTGCCCGCGCCGTGTACTTCCAGGGCCGGCGTTTCACGGTCAGTGGCGAGGGTTACACCGGCGAGGGCGCCATCACGCCCGAAGACGGCGGCGCGGCTCCCGATCTCGCACCACTGCTGCGCGCCGCCGCGCTCGCCAACGACAGTCGCATCCGCGACGGCCAGTTGATCGGCGACCCGACCGAAGGCGCGCTGCTTGCGCTGGCCGCCAAGGACGGCCTCGACCCGGAGACGCTCACGGCGAAGCGGCCGCGCATCGCCGAGATCCCCTTCGACTCGGCGCACAAGTTCATGGCCACCTTCCATCACGACGGCGAGATCGTGCGGCTGTGCGTCAAGGGCGCGCCGGACGTGCTGCTGGAACGATCGGCCCGGTGGCTCGGCGCCTCAGGCGTGCAGGCACTCGATGCGGTGGTGCGGGCGGATCTGCTGGCCGAGAACGAGGCCTTGGCCGGGCGCGCCCTGCGCGTGCTGGCGGTGGCCGTGAAGGACATTCCGGCGCCGGCGTTCGATCCCGCCGCCGACCTGATGGTCCACGTGCGTGATCTCGCGTTCGTGGGCTTGATCGGCCTTATCGATCCGCCGCGCCCGGAGGCGCGCGAGGCCATTCGCCTGTGTCGGCGGGCCGGCATCCAGGTCAAGATGATCACCGGCGACCACAAGCTCACCGCCGCCGCCATCGCCCGCGACCTGGGTCTGGAAGGCGCGGTGCTGACCGGCGCCGAACTCGACGCCCTGCCCGCCGCCGAATTGAGCGCGCGTATCGAACAGGTGGCGGTGTTCGCCCGCGTGGCGCCCGAGCACAAGGTCAAGATCGTTCAGGTGCTGAAGGGCCGCGGCCATGTGGTGGCCATGACCGGCGACGGCGTCAACGACGCCCCGGCGCTCAAGCAGGCCGACATCGGCGTGGCCATGGGTGTTGCCGGCACCGAGGTGACCAAGGAGGCGGCCACCATGGTGCTCACCGACGATAATTTCGCCACCATCGTGCGCGCCGTCAAGGAGGGCCGCGCCATCTACGACAATATCGTCAAGTTCGTGCGCTTCCAGCTCTCCACCAACATGGGTGCGATCCAGACCGTGCTCGGCGCGAGCCTGCTCGGCTGGGCCACGCCGTTTACCGCGATCCAGATCCTGTGGATCAACATCATCATGGACGGCCCGCCGGCCATGAGCCTCGGGGTGGAGCCGGCGCGCCCCGGCGTCATGCGCGATCCGCCGCGCGCGCCCGATGCGCGCATCCTCACCGGACCGCGTTTCGCCCGGCTGTTCGTCTACGGCTTGACCATGGCCGTGGGTACCCTGGCGTTGTTCCACTACGCCCAGCCGCGGGGCCCGGCCTATGCCCTGACGCTGGCGTTCACCACCTTCGTGCTGTTCCAGTTTTTCAACGTGTTCAACGCCCGCGCCGAGCACGGCTCGGCGTTCAACCGCGGTTTCTTCCGCAACCGCTGGCTGTGGCTGTCGCTCATCGCGGTGCTCGCGCTGCAGGTGCTGGCAGTGCACTGGGCGCCGGCGCAGGCGGTCTTCCGCACCACCGATCTGGCGCTGGCCGACTGGGGGCTGGCCGCACTGGTCGCTGCCAGCGTGCTGGTGCTGGACGAGGCGCGCAAGCTGGCGGCCTGGCTATGGCAGCGTCCGGCCCGGGACCACGGGACGATCGCATGAAGCAACCCGTGGACTTGGCCGGGAGCGCACACTTCATCGGCGCCTGGCTGCGCAACCCGCTACAGACCGGCGCATTGTGGCCGAGCGGGCAGGCGCTCGCGCGCGCCATGGCCCGGCACGCCGACCTGCACCGGGCGGGCCCGGTGGTGGAGCTCGGCGCCGGGACGGGAGCGATCACCCGGGCGTTGCTGGCGCGCGGACTGCTGCCGCGGCGGCTGGTCGCGATCGAAAAAGATCCGGCGCTGTGCCGCATGCTCATGCTGCGCTTCCCCGAGGTGACCGTGCTGCGGGGAGACGTCGCCGGACTCGCCGCACTGCTGGCCGGGGCGGGGGTAGCGCGTCCGGGCACGATGGTTTCCGGCCTGCCGCTGGTCGGCATGACGCGCCGCCGGTGCCAGCGGGTGCTGGAACAGGTTTTCGTCTGCCTCAACCCGGGCGGCGCCCTCGTGCAGTTCACCTATTCGCCGCTCGCGCCGATTCCGCGCGCGGTGTGCGCGGCGCTCGGCTTGTCGGGCCGGCGCGTTGCCCTGGTGCCCTGGAACCTGCCGCCGGCGGCGGTCTGGCTATACAAGCGGCAACAAGGGGAGCGGTCATGCTGAATGCCTTTCTTTTGCATAACGGTTGTTTGGCCCAGATTCCCCCCGATGAGCTGCCAGAACGGCTGGGCGAGGCCCTGTGGATCGATCTCGTCGATCCGTCGTCCGAAGAGCGCAGCTTGGTGGAATCTCTTTTCAAGCACACCCTCCCCACGACGGACGAGGTCGAGGAGATCGAGGCGAGCGCGCGCGCCTTCGTCACCGCCACCGGCGTACACGTCCGCTCCTATTTTTTGGCGGAAGTGGATGGCAAGTCGCTGAACATCACGGTCGTCTTCTCGCTGAGCGAAACCCGCTTGTTCACCCTGCGTGAGCGGGACACGCCGGTATTCCGGCTGTTTCGCTTGCGCGCCCGTCGCGACGTGGGCTTGGTCGACGGCGCGGCGTCCATCATGACCGCCCTGCTCAAGCTCGATGATCTGGCGGATCGCCTGGAAGATATCTACGCCGGATTGGAACGTGTCGCCGGGCAAGTGCTGCAGCACCGACGCACCGACCTGGAACCCGCCATCGACGAGCTGGCTCGCCGCGAGCATGCTAACCGAACAGTGCGACTGTGCCTGATGGACAGCCAACGCACGGTCAACTTCTTGCTGCGCCGTTACCGCCTGAACGATGCGCTCGCCGAGCGCAGTCGGGAAATCCTGCGCGACATCGAATCCCTGCTGCTGCAGAGCACCTTCCTGTTCGAAAAAGTAAATTTCCTGATGGACGCAGCCCAAGGTTTCATCGGCATCCAGCAGAACCAGATCATCAAGATTTTTTTCCGTGACGGCCGTGATATTTCTGCCGCCCACGCTGATCGCCAGCAGCTACGACATGAACTTCGAATTCATGCCAGAACTGTCGTGGCCCCTTGGATACCCGCTCGCATTGGCGCTGATGGCGGCCTCGGCGGCGGCGCCCTATTGGTATTTCAAGCGCAAGGGGTGGCTGTAGAAGGATGGCGACCTCGCAGGAATAAGGTCGTTCTGATTCAATCAACACGAAGGAGAAACTCAATGAAACAGCGGAAGTCGTTGTACCCGACCATTTCAAATTATCTGGAGGCCGACAGGCATGAACAGCAAACCTGAAAGAGATGTGGAAAAAACCTACCCATTGCCAGAGTTCATCGCGAAGTTGCGACGCCTGGCCGATGCGCTCGAACAGGGCGAACGCTTTGAAATCCAGATCGCGGGCGAGAGGGTCTCGGTGCCGGTGCGGGCGATCTGCAATATCGAGCACGAACGCGAAGGTGCGTCGGAGGAAATCGAGTTCCAGATTAAATGGGAGAACCCGCAATGAACCCTGAACAGCAGAAATCCATCCTCGCCATTGCCCTGTTTGCCGCCTTCGCCGATGGCGCCAAGGACGAGCGCGAACGTGAGCAGATACGCCAATTGGCCGAATCGCTCGCCAATGAAAACGGCGCCCCCGACCTCGCCCGGCTGTACCAGGACGTGCTGCTCAAGCGCGTCACCCTGGAAGCGGCCGCGGCCGCGCTGGTTGAACCCGGCGAACGCCAGCTGGCGTATGAAATGGCGGTGTGCGTGTGCGACGCCGACGGTCGTCAGAGCGAGGCCGAGCAGCGCTTCCTGAACGCGCTGAAAAGCCTGTTGCAGCTCGATACGGGGCAGGCCGCCGCCTTCGAGCACGAGGCCGACGTCATCGTCGAGCTCAGCGAGGCCGCGGCGCCCGCAGCCGTGGCAGGCGCCGTCGCGCCCGGCCCGGTGGTGGCGGCGCAGCCGAACGTGTCCGAGGCGGAGCTCGACAAGTCCATCCTCAACTACGCCTTGATGAACGGCGCGCTGGAATTATTGCCGCAGTCCTGGGCATCGATGGCCATCATCCCGCTGCAGATCAAGATGGTCTACGGCATCGGCCGCGCCCACGGCGTCCAGCTCGACCAAGGCCACATCAAGGAATTCATCGCCGCCGCCGGGGTCGGCCTCACCTCGCAATATCTGGAGCAGTTCGGCCGCAAGCTGCTGGGCGGCCTGCTCGGCAAGGCAGCGGGCAAGACCTTCGGCAAGGTGGGAAGCGCGGCCACAGGCATGGCCTTCTCCTTCGCCACCACCTACGCCCTGGGGCAGCTCGCCAAACGCTATTACGCCGGCGGCCGGGTGATGAATACGCAGGTGCTGCGCGACAGCTTCCAAACCTTGCTCAGCCCGGCAAAACAGATGCAAACGCGATATCTGCCCCAGATCCAGCAACAGGCTGCAACGCTCGATATGGGGCGGGTCATGGCCATGGTGCGCGGGCGGTGATCGGCGATGCGGGTTTTCCCCACAGTGCGCGCATCTTTTGGTCAGACCTCTTGAGGCTTTGATTTCATGACGCTTACGGTTGTTGTTTTTCTGGTGCTGGGCCTGGTGCTGCTGGTGGCTGGCGCCGAGTTGCTGGTGCGCGGCGCCGCGCGCCTCGCGGCCCGTTTCGGGATTTCGCCGCTGGTGATCGGACTCACCGTGGTCGCCTTCGGCACCAGTTCGCCGGAGCTGGCGGTCAGCGTTCAGTCCGGTCTTTCGGGACAGGCAGACATCGCCGTCGGCAACATCGTTGGCAGCAACATCTTCAACGTGCTGGTGGTGCTCGGGCTTTCTGCGCTCATCGCGCCGCTGGTGGTTCAGCAGCAGCTCGTCCGCTTCGACGTGCCGCTGGTGATCGGTGTGTCGGTGCTGTTTTGGGTCATGGCGCTCGATGGCCGCATCGGCCTGTTCGATGGTCTGCTGCTCACGGCCGGCATCGTGGCCTATACGGTCTTCGCTATCCGCCAGAGTCGCCAGGAAAGCCCGGAAATACAGGCCGAATATGCGCGGGAGTTCGACGGCGGCGCGAGCGCATGGATCGACCGGTTGCCGGTCCAGATCGTCTTCATCGCCGCGGGCCTGGCGCTGCTCGTGCTCGGCGCCACCTGGCTGGTCGACAGCGCGGTGGCGATCGCGCACGCCTTCGGGGTGAGCGAGATCGTCATCGGCCTGACCATCGTCGCCGTCGGCACCAGCCTGCCCGAGCTGGCCACTTCCCTGGTGGCCGCGCTGCGCGGCGAGCGCGACATCGCCGTGGGCAACGTGATCGGCAGCAGCCTGTTCAATCTCCTGGCAATCGCCGGCATCGCCGCCTTGGTCACGCCCGGCGGGCTCGACGCGGCCGCCGCGCTGGTCCGCTTCGATCTGCCGGTGATGATCGCGGTGGCGCTCGCGTGCCTGCCCATCTTCGCCACCGGCCACCGGATCGCGCGCTGGGAGGGGGCGCTGTTCCTCGGCTATTACGCCGTCTATGTGTCGTACCTGATTCTTGCGGCCACGCAGCACATGGCACTGCCGGCGTACAGCGCCACCATGCTGGGCTTCGTGCTGCCGCTCACAGTCGTCACGCTGATTGTGCTGCTGGCGCGCCATCGGACGCTGCCGACCGCTGCGGCGCCATGACCCGCGTTGTCTACGCCGGAAGACGCATCGCCCTGCTCACCCAGCACGGCAAGGAGCGCGTGATTGCCTCGGTGCTCGACACAGCGCTCGGCTGCCAGGTGGAACGGGTCAGCGGCTACGACACCGATCTCCTCGGCACCTTCACCCGCGAGATCCCGCGCGCCGGCAAGCAGCTCGAGGCGGCGCGCAAGAAGGCGCGCCTCGGCATGGAGATGTCCGGACTTTCGCTCGGGCTCGCCAGCGAGGGCTCGTTCGGGCCGGACCCGATGGTGGGGATGTTCCCCTGGAACGTGGAGTTCCTCATCTTCATCGACGACGAGCAGGGGCTCGAGATCGTCGGTGTCGCGCAGGGCAAGGCGATCCACGCGCATCTTCTGACCGGCGACTGGACGGCGGCCGAGGCCTTCGCCCGGCAGGCGGCGTTTCCCGCGCACCATCTGGTCGTGCGCCCCGAGGGCGAGAACGACCCGCGCCTGCGCAAGGGGATCGCCGCCTGGGAGGAGCTTAAAGCCGCGTTCGCCTGGGCGCAGGCGCAATCGGCGAGCGGCCAGGTGTTCCTGGAGACCGACCTGCGGGCCCACGCCAACCCCACGCGCATGGAGATGATCCGGCTTGCGGCCGAGGACCTGGTCGCCAAGCTCGGCTCGCCCTGTCCGGCCTGCGGCGCGCCGGGGTTCTGGCTCGTCGAGCGCATTGCGGGCCTGCTCTGTGGCGACTGCGGCGCCCCGACCCGCGAGACCCGCGCCGAGGTGCACGGCTGCCTGAAGTGCGCGCATCGCGAAACGCGCGAGCGCCCCGAGCCGCAGTACGCCGATCCGGGGCGCTGCGATTACTGCAATCCATGAGATCCCATCAATGGCCACAGCACGCCTGACCCTCACCCGTCCCGACGACTGGCACCTGCACCTGCGCGACGGTGATGCACTGGCCGCGGTCCTGCCCGACACCGCGCGGCGGTTTGCGCGCGCCATGGTCATGCCCAATCTCGATCCACCCGTGCGCACGGTGGACGAGGCCCGCGCCTACCGCGCGCGCATCCTGGCAGCGCTGCCGGCGGGCATGGCCTTCGAGCCGTTGATGACGCTCTATCTCACCGACCACACCACGCCCGAAGAGATCCTGCGGGCCAGGGCGAGCGGTTTCGTGCACGCGGTGGGTGAAGCCTTTCTCGTTGGCGCAACAACCAACTCTTCATTTGG
>Ga0209024_1000140_pt1 | contig 140114 bp, 145 predicted proteins | sample AutmiccommunBRH5_FD_187380 | JGI IMG/M metagenome (GOLD analysis project Ga0209024, IMG submission 187380) | Deep subsurface microbial communities from Mt. Terri, Switzerland - Autotrophic microbial communities BRH/5 (SPAdes) (version 2) | ecosystem: Environmental > Aquatic > Deep subsurface >...
AAATCATTTGAAATCGGTTGTCCCATAACTCACCTCCAAAAACGGTGAATCACGGTTCGCCCTCAACGCAAACAAATTTGATTCGGCTCAAGCGCCCGATGCTCTAGCAAGTATGGAAGTCTCTTTCTCCCTTCGAGCGTCCGTGGCAATTTCCATGCCGCTAGCACCGCGAAAATTATGGTGACCGCAATAACGACTGCCATACCCAACGGAAAGCCAACGAAGAGTGGCTGGCCAAGCAGCCACAAGCTTCGAGAAATTACCTCTCCGATGTCATTGGTCACTCAGCTCTCCAAGAATTGAACGGACACCTCTTCAGTACAGGTCAAGCTATCATGACCAATTATGACATGCTACATGCCAATTCAGAGCAGATGCTGATCGAAAAGCGCAGGCCTTGCCGTGAACACCGCAACCAATAAAACCTCGGCGCAGTCCACCAACCACGCTGCCGGACACCGCGAACGCTTGCGCGCGCGGTTCAAAAAGGCTGGCGTCGACGGCGTGCAGGATTACGAACTGCTTGAACTGATCCTGTTTCGCGCCATACCGCGCAAGGACGTCAAACCGCTGGCGAAAGACCTGATCAAAATCTTTGGCGGCTTTCCGCAAGTGCTCGCCGCGCCGATTGAGCGCCTGACGGAGATCAAGGGCGTATCGGAAAACGTCGCGCAGGAACTGAAAATCGTTCAGGCCGCCGCCATCAAGCTGTCGCAGGCGCGGGTGCTAAACCGTTCGATCATTTCCTCATGGGACGCGCTGCTTTCCTATTGCCGCGCGGCTATGGCGGATGAAAAAACCGAGCTCTTTCGCATTCTGTTTCTCGACAAGAAGAACATATTGATCGCCGACGAAGTGCAGCAGCGCGGCACGGTGGATCATACGCCGGTCTATCCGCGCGAAGTGGTCAAGCGCGCGCTGGAGCTTGGCGCCTCGGCGATCATTCTCGTCCACAATCACCCTTCGGGCGATCCGACGCCCTCGCGCGCGGATATTGAGATGACCAGCCAGATCGCCAAGGCCGCCGCCGCGCTCAACATTCGCGTTCACGACCATCTTGTGATCGGCCACAAACATCACGCCAGTTTCAAAACGCTGGGGTTGTTGTAGGGAGTAGTGAGTAGGAATTAGCAGGTTTACGCATGCGGCAAGCGGGCGCCGCGCCCTGCCTTTGGGTTATTGTTCGCCCGCACATAGGAAACTGATATGGCGTTTATTCAATTACCTTCCTCCGACACACTGCATACTATTCGCTATTCACTATTCACCACTCACTACTCACTCCCCCTATGACGCGCATCATCACCCTCACCCCCAATCCGGCGCTCGATTACGCGGTCACCGCCGATTTCGTCGAGGCCAACCGCAAGGTCCGCTGCCGCGATCCGCAAATGCACCCGGGCGGCGGCGGCATCAATGTGGCGCGCACCTGTTCGCGGCTGGGCGCGCATACGCTGGCGATCTTCACTGCCGGCGGTGTTTACGGCGACGCGCTAGTCAAGGCCGTGGCCGCCGAAAACGTCCCCATGCGGATGATCCCTATCGCCGGGGAAACCCGCCTCGCCTTTCACGTCAAGAACCAGAAGGAAGACAACGAGTACCGCTTCAACCTGCCGGGCGCGGAAATGAGCGATGCGGAGATCGAACGGTTTTTGAACGCCGTGCGCGAGGAATCCGAGCCCGGCGATTTCGTCGTCGCCAGCGGCAGCCTGCCGCCGGGCGCGCCCGCCGATTTCTGGGCGCAGGCGGCGCGCGTGACGAAAGATCAGGGCGCGCGGTTTGTGCTCGATTCCATCAGCGGGCTGGAGGCGGCGCTCGATGAAGGCGTCTATATGCTGCGCCAGAACGAACATGAATATCAGTCGCTGTCCGGCAAGCCCCTGAACTGGCCCGATGAAATCGAAACCTATGCGAAGGGACTCGTCGAAAAGGGCCGTGTGCAGGCCATGGTCGTCAGTCATGGCGGCGACGGATCGCTGATGGCGACGAAGGACGGCGTGTTTTCGGCGCCGTCCTACAAGGTCAAAGCCTCCAGCGCGGTCGGGGCTGGCGACTCCTTCGTCGGCGGCTTGCTGACCGCTTTAACGCGCGGCGACAGCGAAACCGATGCGCTGCGCTTCGGCATGGCGGCGGCCGGCGCAACGCGCATGAGCGAAGGCACGGCGCTGTTCGATCCGGCCGACGTGCGGCGGCTGTTTAGCGGCCCGGCATAATCCGCATTTCCGAGCGATCAATTGACAAGTGCTTCCTCATCCTGAGGAGACCAGACTTCCTCGTCCTTCGCGATGCGCGCAAAAGATGCGCGCCCTCAGGATGAGGAAGTCTGGGCGTCGCGAAGGATCGGCGACTTGCGCGACGATGAAAGTCACGCGCCTTACTTCTCCGCAAAACTCGGCGGCGCGATCACAATCTCTCGCGTCGTCACTTTCTCGCCGCGCATGAATTGCTGGATCACCGCCGTCACGTCAGGCGAAGACATGAACAGATTGTGTCCGGCGTTGGTCACCGTCACCACGGTGAGGTCGGACATGCCCGACAACGCCTCGCGCTGCTCCACCGGATAGGTCCGCCCGTCCAGCGTGCCGCTGAGCAATAAAGTCGGAACATCGCTCACCGGGCCTTTGCGGAAATCATCACCAAGATCGATTCCGTCGAACAGCCTGTTGAACTGCGGCATCGGGAAATTGAGATAATCGCCGAGCAGCGCCGTCTTCGCCTGCTCGCGCACCTGCGCCAGACGCGCATCGGAGATGCCAGACGCAACATCCATGGTCAGCGGCATGACGCGCCAGCCGATCTCATCATTCGGCGTTGCAAACCGCCCGATCAGTCCGCCGAACGGTTCGAAAAATCCCGCATCCGCCGCCGCATAAAGCTGCATCAACTGCGCGGCATTTTCCGGGTCGGCAATCATCGCCGAGGCGATCATCTGCATGTCGCGGCGCGTCAGCAGGAACGGTTTGGCGGCGCCTTCCTGTTGCGGCACGGACAACATCACCGGTTCGGCCTCGAGTTTGGCGTGGACGCGCCGCATCATCGCGGAAATGTCCGGGAACGCGGCCTTCGCGGCGGGATTGGTATCGATCACCGCCTGCAGCCGCGCGAAATACGCATCGGTCTCCGCCGGCATCTTCACCGTCTGATCGAGCCCTTCAGCGCTGGCGATCACGATCTTGTCGATGCGCGCACCCATCCGTTTGATCGCCGCCATGGTCAGGTGGCTGCCATAGGAAATCCCCCAGAGGGTGACCTTTTCGGCGCCGAGCGCCGCGCGCAACGCATCGAGATCGTCAGCGCTCTCAACGGTAGTATAGCCGCGCATGTCGATCCCGCGCGCGCGCCAGAATTCCGCGCATTCGAGCGCTGACTGGCGGTTGATCTCTGCGTAGTCTTCATCGCTCACGGGCTGGTCGTCCGGCGAGATGATGCTCGAAACACAGCGCGGCGCATCGTCAGACTCGCCGGTTCCACGCTGGTCGAGGGCGATCACATCGCCGAATTCGCGCATGGCCATGAACAGCGGAAAGCGCCGCCCTTTCGCCGTCTGGATGCCGGAGCCGCCCGGCCCGCCGGCGAGATAAATGATCGGGGCTCCCGGCGCCGCCGAAGTCGAAGGAAAGCGCACATAGGTCAGCTTGATCTCGCGGCTGTTCGCGGCGTTACGGTTTTCGGGAACCATGATCGAGCCGCGAAACGCCGCCACCGCTTCCCCGCTATTGGCGGTGAAACTGATCGCTTCTTCTACAGGCGGGGCAATGGAAATTGTCGGCTCTGGCATGAGCTGATTGGCGCAGGCATTGGTGAAAATGGCAAGCGCCGTCGCAAGCAAACTGCGAAACATGAAAGTCCCTTCCGGATGTGGCTGATCCGAATGATCGTCTGTAACATGTTGAAATGCAGCAGGCTTTCGACAAGCGGGGGGGAATGATCGGCGGGCGGCGCTCGCGCGGCGGCGCAAAATCGATATACGGTCGGCGGATGATTGTGCGTTTCGTCCTGTCTCTCACATCCTGCGCGTTGCTGCTGCTCGCCGCCAGCGCGCATGCGCGCGTTCAAATCGATTATGACGCCATGACTACCGTCTGCCCGGCGGCGCCCGGCGGAGCGATCCCTAATTTCACCGGCCCCGGCTGCGCGAACGTCAAACTCATCGATGTCGATCCGCAGGGGCGCGAGATCTGGGTCCGCATTTTGTTTCCAGCCGACGCGGCCGCCTTTCCGGCCGAAACGCCGGTCGGCCTGTTCATCTCCGCCAAGGCGTCCAGCGCGGCCTGGCTCAATGGCGTCTATCTTGGCGCCAATGGCGCGCCGGGCCCCGATCGCCAGTTGGAAACGCCAGGCCGCATGGATGCGGTGCTGTTTGCACCGCACGAAGCGATCAAAACCGGCGAGAACGAACTGATCCTGCATGTGTCATCGCATCACGGATTCTTGCGCCTCGGCTATCCCATCCATTGGGTTGGCCTTGCCGGTTATGCTGATCCATCGCGGGAGATCCTGCGCGCTTACGGACCGTCGCTGCTGACCTTCGGCGTGTTCCTCATCGGCGCCATTTATTTCGGCGCTTCCTTGCTGCGCGGCGGCGATATCCGCACTGGCGGCCTGTTGCTGCTGCTGTCACTGATCGCCATCGCCCAGCTTGGCGTGGAAACGTCGCGCGGTCTTTTTCCTTACGCGTATCCTTTTCACGATACGCGACTCGTCCTGCTGACGGTCTTTGCTGCTGCTTTTGGACTCGTTCTCCTGTTTCAGACGGCGTTCCGGTTCGTTGTGCGCCATCGCAATGCCGTCCTTGCGAGCGGGATTGTAGCCACCTTCATTGCCGTCATTGCGCCGGAAGGTTACGACGCCAAGGCCGTCTTCGGCATGATGACGCCCATAAGCATCGCCGCCGTCATTGCACTTTACGCCGCCATCAAGAAGCAACCCATGGCCCGCGCCTATGCTGCCGCGCTGATCGTCTTCATTGCTTTCACGGTCATTTTTGTCGACCAGTTTCTCGATGTCGTCTTTTTTTACGCGGTGGCCGCCCTGCTCTTGTTCCTGATCGGTCAACAGGCGCTCCTCTTTACAAAAGAGCGCGCGCTGCGCCTTGACGCCAGCGATCGCGCGCGGCGGCTTGAACTGGCGCTGGAACAGGTCCGCCAGCAGGACGCGCCGCAGCGATTGACCATACAGAACGCCGGGAAGACTCACATCATCGACATTGCAGACATCATCTGCTGCAAGGGCGCGGGCGACTATGTGGAAATTGCGCTGGCGAATGGCGCATGTCACCTTCATCTGGCGAAACTGCACGAGCTGGAAAGCGACCTGCCGCAGACATTCCTGCGCGTGCATCGCTCCTATATCGTCAACACCGCGCATGTGCGCACATTGACCCGCGAGGCGAATGGCGTCGGCGCCCTCGCCATGTCAAACGGCGAGAGCGTTCCGGTCAGCCGCCGCATCCTGCCGAATGTGCGCAATGCTCTGAAATAGATTACTCGCCGTAGATCGCGACCATTTCCGTTTCAGCGTTCTTCACGCCGCGGAACATCCCCGCCGAATTGAACGTCATGCCGTAGGACCCATCCGGCCCCAGGACGATCACCCCGCCGTCGCCGCCGAGATTTTGCAGCCGGTTGTGAATGACGTCATTGGCGGCGTCTTCAACGCTCTTGCCCGCATACTCAACCTGCGCGCAGATGTCGCGCGCAATGGTCAGGCGCATGAAGAATTCACCCCAGCCGGTTGACGAGACCGCGCAGGATTTATTGTCGGCGAACGTCCCGGCGCCGATGATCGGCACATCGCCGACCCGGCCATAACGCTTCATGGTCATGCCGCCGGTGGAGGTTCCCGCCGCGAGATTGCCGTCCGCGTCGAGCGCCACGACGCCGACCGTGCCATACTTGAAATCATGGGGCAGCGCCGCGTCCTTGTCGGCTTTCGATTGCTTTAGTGCGGCCTTGTAGGAATCCCAGCGGTGCTGGGTCCAGAAATATTTCGGCTTGACGATCTCGAGGCCTTGTTCTTTCGCAAATTCTTCCGCGCCTTCGCGGGCAAACATGACGTGAACGGAATTTTCCATCACCGCGCGGGCGAGCCTGATCGGGTTTTTGACATTGGTGACGCCTGCAATCGCCCCGGCGTTCAGCGTTGCGCCATCCATGATCGACGCGTCGAGCTCGTTCTTGCCGTCGCTGGTAAAGACCGCGCCCTTGCCAGCGTTGAAGATCGGCGAATCCTCCATGATCACAATCGCGGCCTCGACCGCGTCGAGCGCCGCGCCGCCTTCATCGAGGACGCCATAACCGGCGTTCAGCGCTTCGGTCAGTTTCGCCTTGAATTCTTCTTCCTGCGCGGGCGTATAGCGGCCGGGCTCCAGCGCCCCAGCGCCGCCATGAATCACGATGGTGACCGGTGCGGTTTCATGGTGTTCAGCCGCTGCCGGGGCTGCGCAGAATAACACTGCTGAAAGGAATATAAGAAAGTGCTGCATGAATCGCCTCCCGTTTTCACTATAGTGAAAGCGAGGCGAACCGGGATCAAGCCACAGGTGTAAAGAAGTTAGTCAATATCCGGCGTCAGCATGCGCTGGGCGCGCCATTGCTCGACAATGCGGTCGATGAAGCTGTTGTCTTCGATTTCCACGGACCAGCCGTCGGTGAAGCAGGCGGTCAGGCTACGCGGTACGGCATCGGACGGCAGCGCATCGAAGCGGATGCGCGTCGGCATGGGAACCCCCTCGCCCACGGCGATGGCTTCGCCAAGCCCCAGCGACGGCAGACAACTCAAGAGACTGGTCGAGGCATCGGGCACGGCGGCGCGCAGCGCGTCCTGATCGGCCTGATTGGCGAGCCGCATGGCGAAGATGGTGTTGCATTGCGACAGGATGGTCGGATCGAGTTCAGTCGGGCGCTGCGAGGCGATCCACAGGGAAACGCCGGTCTTGCGGCCTTCCTTGGCGATGCGCACCAATGACCGCCGGGTGGGCCCGAACCCTTCGGCGGGGTTGGCCGGCGCATAGCGATGCGCGTCCTCGCAGACCAGTGCGATCGGCGCCGCGCCATTGCTCCACAGCCCAAACTCGAATGCGAGACGCGAGACAACCGAGACGACGACCTGCACCACTTCGCCCGGCAGTCCGCCAAGTTCGATCACGCTCACCGGCTTGCCGTCGGCGGGAATACGAAACAATTCGCTCAGCAATTCTTTCAGCGTGTCCTGCACCGTCAATCCGCCGAACATAAACGCGTAACGCGCATCCTGGCTGATCGTGTAGATGCGGCTGCGCAGGCGTTTATAGGGCGCGATGTTACGGGTGCCGTCGAGACCGCCGAGCGACTTGTCGATCAGCCCGAGCAATTCTGAGATGCGGTAAGGGGTCGGCGTATCGACAGTGATCGCCGTCATGTCAGTGCGCAAGCGACCGCCGCGGCCGGCATTGGTGAGATTGAGCTTTTTCGCCGCTGGCAGAAGATCGGCGAGAATCTCCACTTCCTCGGAGTCTCGCGAGCGGCCCGGATACAAGACTTCAACCAGTTCGTCGAAAGTCAGCATCCAGTATGGCAAGTTAAAGCTCGACGGATCAAACACCATCGCCCCATCGCCGAAGCTTTTTGAATATTCGTTATGCGGATCGAGGATGACGATGTGCGCATGCGGAAAGCGCTGCAGCACCGCCCGCAAGAGCAACGCAATCGCACAGGACTTGCCAGCGCCGGTGGTGCCGAGCACGGCGCAATGGCGGGAGAATATCTCGTCCACATTCACCGTCGCCGGAATTTGCGCGTCCTGCTTGACGACGCCGACGCGCACGCTCGCCGTGCCGTTCACTGCGAACAGCGCCGTCAGTTCGTCTCGCGTCGCCACATGGACATTATCGCCTAGGGTCGGATAGGCGGACACGCCGCGGCGGAACCGGGCTGGCGCATTGATGGTTGGCTTGGTGAACTCGCCGATAAGCTCGATTTCAATAATGCGCATGTCAGCCGACGCCGCATCGAGGCTCGGCGCCGGATTGGTCATGGCCGAAACGAGCCCGAGCACGATTGATGTCCCCGCATCGACGCTCATAATCGCGCCCAGTTGCGGCCGCGATGAACGGTCCGCATCGGGCTTGTCTTCATCAAGCATGACCAGCGCATGCGATCCGGTGACCGACACCACGGTGCCGACCCGCGGCTTTTCCTGAAAAGCGAGATCGAACGCCTCGGCGGTCGGCTCGGCCGCGCCCTTGCGCACGAAGGGAGATTTCTTCGAGGATTTATGCGGCGTCATGTTTACGCTCCATGCCGTCCGCGTCGCCGGCATTCGTGTTTTTGTCGGTATTATCGCGGCGGCCGCCGTCCACTGGCGGCAAAGAGATGCGCGCCAGCGTTCCCTGCCCCGGCCGGCTTTCAATGGAGAAGCGTCCGCCCTGCATTTCCACAAACGTCTTGGCGATGGCGTAACCGACGCCCGGCCCGAGGAACGACCGGTCGAGGCCGCGATGCAGTTCCTTGAACGCTTCGAGCGCTTCGGAGAGTTCTGCTCGGGTGAGACCCGCCCCTTCATCGCGCACGGCGATTTCAGCCCAGCCCTGCGCGATCACCGAGGCGCGAACATGCACGCGCCCGCCCTCATCGCATAGTTTGATCGCCGTCTGGATCAGATGGTCAGCCGCCTGGGCGAAGCGCTCAGCATCGCCCCAGCCGATAATTTCATCGCCCGCCTCGCGGCGTTCGATCGTGACGCCCGCAGCCTCCGCGCGGACCTGCGCCCGCGACACCGCATCATCGAGCATCGCGTTGAATTCTATAGCGCCGTCCTGAAGCTCGACCCGGCCGGCTTCGAGCGCCGCGACCTCTAAAAGCGTGTTGATATGGCCCAGCAGCAGATCCGCCGATTGCAGAATGTATTCGGCATAGGTGCGCTGCTGTTCGGCGGCGAGCTGGTATTCCTCACCGTCCCGCAACATGGTGGCGAAGCCCATGATCGCGTTCAGCGGCGTGCGCAATTCGTGATTCATGTTGGCGAGAAACTCCGACCGCGCCTTGATCGCCAGCTCCGCCTCGATGCGCGCCGCTCGCGCTTCGAGTTCGGCGCGGCGGCGGAGCAACATATCACTCATGCGCGCGCCGTATTCGGCGAGCCGCGAACCGTTGGGACTGGTGTGTGATCGTAACGCGCGCATCGGTTTTTCCTCTGCGGAAAACCTAGCGGGCAAGCGCTAATACGCCGTTAAGCATTGAGCGCTGCCGGAAAGCCTTAATCGAAGTTTAATACGCCCCGCCAGCCGCACTCCCATTGCTTTTCGCGCGCGCGACACATACTCAGTATTAACCCCACCTTTTAACCATAAGGCGTCCCGGTCTGACGGAAACGATTAACATCGCCATCTTTCTCGGCGCCGGTCTGGTCGCGCTCAGCACGCTGACGAGCCTGATTTCCAGACGGATCGGCGCGCCCCTGCTGCTGGTGTTCCTGTGCATCGGCCTGCTCGCCGGCGAAGACGGCCTCCTGGGCATCGCCTTCGACAGCAGCGGCGTCGCCTATTTCATCGGCTCGCTGGCGCTGGCGATCATTCTCTTCGACAGTGGATTTGACACGCCCTTGCGCAGCTATCGCCTTGCGGCGGCGCCGGCGCTGGTGCTCGCTACCGCCGGGGTTGTGCTGACCAGCGGTTTTGTCGGCGTCGCGGCGCATTACCTGTTCGGGATCACCTGGATTGAATCCATGCTGCTCGGCTCGATCGTCGCCTCGACCGACGCGGCGGCGGTGTTTTTCCTGCTGCGTGTCGGCGGGCTGAAACTGCGCGACCGGGTGAAGGCGACGCTGGAAGTGGAATCCGGCGCCAACGATCCCATGGCGATTTTCCTGACCATGATGTTTGTGGAACTGGCCGCTGCGCAGTCTTCGCCATCTTTCGGGATGACCTTTGAATTCATTTCCAGCTTTGTGCAGCAGATCGGCCTCGGCCTGGTGCTCGGCGCGGCGGGCGGCGTCGGCATCGCCATGCTGCTGAACCGGCTCCGCCATCTCGACGCCGGGCTGTTTCCGATCACCGGGCTCGCCTCGGCGTTGGTCGTGTTCGCTGTGACCGGGCTTGTGGGCGGCAGCGGGTTTCTCGCCGCCTATGTCGCTGGCGTCGTCGCCGGCAATCGCCCCTTAAAATTCGCCTATCGCATCCGCCGGTTTCAGGTTGGCATGACCTGGCTGGCGCAGATCGGCATGTTCTTGACGCTTGGCCTTCTCGCAACGCCGTCCGAGTTCGGCGCCGTGGCGATTCCGGCGATCATTCTCGCATTTGTCCTCACGCTGATTGCGCGCCCGCTCGCGGTCTGGCTGTGCCTGCTGCCGTTCCGTTTCAAATGGCGCGAAAAAGCCTTCACCGGATGGGTCGGCCTGCGCGGCGCCGTGTCGATCATGCTGGCGATCCTTCCGGGGCTCGGCGGCGTCGCAAATGGCGACATGTATTTCAACATCGTCTTCATCATGGTGATTTCATCCCTGCTGGTTCAGGGCTGGACCGTGGGGCTGACCGCGCGATTGCTGAACATGCTGGAGCCGCCCGAGCCGGGGCTCGTTGACCGGGTCGAACTCGATCTGCCGGGCGGCGCCGAGCTTGAACTCGTCGGCTATCGCATTCATCCTGAAAGCACCGTGGCGCAGGGCCAGCGAGTGCCGCGATGGGCGCGCCCGGTCCTGATCATGCGCGGCGACCGGCATTATAATATTCACAGCGCCGGACCGTTGCTGGCGGACGATCAGGTCTATCTGTTCGCCTCACCCAAACATATCGCAACGCTCGACAACATTTATGCAGCGCCGGCCGATCAGCTGAAGAAAAACGTGATGGGCGACTTCATGCTCGACGGCAAAGCGCCGCTGGCGCAGGTCCTGAAGCAATATGGCCTGCCGCGAATGGAAGACGACAGCGAGATGACGCTGGGTGAGTATATCCGCAAGGAAAGCCGCGACGAAATTCTGATCGGCGACCGTCTGCCGCTTGGTCCGGTTGAGCTTGTGGTGGCGGCGCTCGACGGCGCCGGCGCTGTCGCCCAGGCCGGACTGGTGATCGATCCCGCAGACCGGCCGATCAAGGGCGCGCCGCCCAGAGCCTACCGGTTTATCGTCGATACGATTGATCTGGCGCGGTCCTATTTGAGCCGCAGCCGCAAAGGCTGAACCTTCATGCGCCGGCAGCAGGATCGCTTTTCGGCGCCGGCGCTTCAGGTTTCGGTTTCTCGCCGGCGGTTTTTCCCGGCGCGGCTTTGGCGTCTTTGGATTTCTCCGGCTTCACATCGGGCGGCTTTGGAATATAGGCCAGCACCGTATCGCCGATCTCGGGCTTCACCGGCGCTTCGCGCGACGCAAAAGAAATCTCGCCCTTGCGGATGATCAGCACAATCTCGTGCTCGGCGCCGAGGTCTTTCTTGTATTGTTCGGGAGGATATTCCTCCGACAGTTTCGTCCGCTGGAAAATCCAGCCCGAATAATGGCGCCGCACAAGCTCGTCGAGCGCCGGACCGTTGTGCAAAAACGTACGCCCCTGCAGCGTGTAGGAGAGCGCCTTGCGGTCTTCTTCGTCTTTGCCGCGCGCATTCACCTGATAGATCGCAGCACGCCCCATTTCCGGCGCAAGGTCGGTCGCTACAAGCGCATTGTGGGATTCATTGCCGCCCAGCGCGAGCAGGTAACCATAGCGGTTGAGGTCCACATGGTGCTCGGTGACTTCGGACAGGATTTCGCCGTAATAAGTCGGGACATTGGCGAGACGCACGGCGCGCAAGCGCCGCCAGCTTGTGTCCGCCACCATCACCGGCACTTCCATTTCCTTCAGCTTGGCGGCGAGCGATGCGGAAAACGGCGACGCGCCGACGATCAGCACGCCGGGCCGTTCGCGCGATGCAAGACCAAGCGCTTTCGCCAGCGGCGAAATCGTAAAGCCGTGCAGCACAACCGTCGCAAACACCATGGCGAAAGCGAGCGCGATCATCTTGTCGCCATCGACATAACCCGCAGCGGTAAGCGACGCGCCAAAAAAGCTGGTCACAGCCACAGCAACGATCCCGCGCGGCGCGATCCACCCGACCAGCAGGCGTTCTTTCCACGGCAGGCCGGCGCCGATGGTGGAGATGAACACAGTCAGCGGCCGCACCACCAGCAGCATTACCACCAGGAACCAGAAGGCCGGCCAGTCCAGCGCGCGAATCGAATCCATGGTCAGGTTCGCGGTCAGAATGATGAACACGCCCGACACCAGCATGATGGTGATGTTTTCTTTGAACAGCCGCAATTCGTTGATGCTGGCGATCCTGGCGTTGGCGAGCGTCACGCCCATGGCGGTCACCGACAACAATCCTGCTTCATGCTGCAACAGATTGGCGAGCTCGAAACACACCAGCACCAGCGCGAGCAGCACGGGCGGCTTTAAATATTCCGGCACCCAGCCGCGCCGGAAGGATGCAGCGACAAACCGGCCGAAGACATAGCCGAGCCCCGCAGCGAGCGTCGCCGCCAGCAACAGCGAGCTGATAATTTCACCCGATGTCGCAGCGTGATCGCCGATCACCAGAAACTCGTACACCAGCACGGCGAGCAGCGCGCCAATGGGATCGTTGACGATGCCTTCCCATTTCAGCAGCGTCGCCGGGCGCGGGTTGAGCTTTGACTGGCGCAGCAACGGAATGATGACGGTCGGGCCGGTGACAACCATAATGCCGCCGAACAGAAGCGCCGTCTGCCACGTCAAACCAGCGACCAGATAACCGGCCATGGCGGCGAGAAACCAGGCAATCGGCACGCCCGGAAACACCAGCCGCCGCACGCCGCGGGTCAGTCCGCGCAGATCGGAAAAGTTCAGTTGCAACCCGCCCTCAAACAGGATGACGGCGACGGCGACCGCGATGATCGGCCGGTAAAACTCGCCGAACAGCCCCTCCATGGGCGGGGCGCCGGGCGGCGCGCCCGGGGCGTTGAAAACGCCGAGCACCGGCCCGGCGATAATCCCCGCGACCGCCATCAACACAATCGCCGGCAGGTTGAAGCGCCACGCCAGCCACTGCGCGCCGATGCCGAGCACGCCGATGATCGCAAAAGCGAGTACGAGATTTTCCATGCGGTCTACTTATTATTCAGGCGATTCAGGATGAACGGCGCGTTCGGACAGTCTACAGGTCGTACTCGAAAAAGGCGATAAGCTCGGCGTTCTTGCCAAGTTTTTCATACAGCCCGCGCGCAGCAAGATTGTCCGCAGACGTTCCTAACCAGGAAGATTCACACCCCGCGGCCCGGCCTGCTGCAAAGATTTCTTTCATCAAATGAAACGCGACGCCCTTGCGCCGCATCGCTGGCGTAACCCCCACCTCATCTATTTAAAGCTCTGACGGCTTGTCGGGATGCCGATGAATAACCGCAGCGCATTGCCCGATAATTGTTCCGTTCGCTATCGCCGCGAGCAGTATATGTCCCGGATCATCAAGATAGGCGCCGAGCCGGGCTTTGTTGACAGGTTCGTCGAACACATCCGGCGCAACGCGATCAAGGCAGGCTTCTTCTCCCTTAACGATGCGCTTGATGACATAGTCCATGCGCAGCGCCTTTAGCGGTTTTTGAACACCGGTTTGCGCTTTTCAGCAAAGGCCGCCATGCCTTCCTTCTGATCCTCGAAAGCAAAGACCGAATGGAACACGCGGCGTTCAAAACGAACGCCTTCCGACAGCGTCGTCTCATAGGCGCGGTTCACCGACTCCTTGGTCAGCATGACGATGGGCCGCGAGAATCCGGCGATCTGTTTGGCGACGCGAATGGCGTCTTCGCGCAATTCCGCTTTCGGCACGATCCGGCTGACCATGCCGCAGCGTTCGGCTTCTTCAGCGTCCATCATCCGCCCCGTGAGACACATCTCCATCGCTTTTGACTTGCCGATGAAGCGCGCAAGGCGCTGGGTGCCGCCGGCGCCGGGCATGGCGCCGATGGAAATTTCCGGCTGACCGAATTTGGCGTTGTCGCCGGCGATGATGAAATCACACATCAGGGCGAGTTCACAGCCGCCGCCCAGCGCATAGCCGGCAACTGCCGCGATGATCGGCTTTCTCGTCCGGCTCACCTCTTCCCAATTGCCGGTGATGAAATCCTCTTTCAGCACGTCGATATAATCTTTCGACATCATTTCCTTGATGTCGGCGCCGGCGGCGAAAGCTTTTTCCGACCCGGTGATTACCATGCAGCCGATCGCGTCGTCGGCTTCAAACTTCTTCACCGCGTCAGTGACTTCATCCATTAGCTTTGCGTTGAATGCGTTCAACGCTTCAGGCCGGTTCAGCGTGATGATGCCGACCGCGCCGTCAGTTTCAGTAAGGATGCATTCGTAAGCCATATGAAATTCCTGATTTGCTTTTAGTTTGTATCGTGACTATTTGCCGAGCCCGATAAGCTTGATCACTTCCGAGCGCGCCTTGTCGTCGGTGCGGAAAACGCCCATCATCCGGCTGGTTGTCATAATCACCCCCGGCGTTTCGACGCCGCGGCAGGTCATGCAGGCGTGCGTCGCCTCGATAACAACTGCGACCCCCTGTGGTTCCAGGACCTTCTGGATGCAGTCGGCGACTTCCGCCGTCAACCGTTCCTGCACCTGCAACCGCTTGGCATAGGCCTGAACCACGCGCGCGAGCTTGGAGATGCCCACTACTTTTTCCGTGGGGAGGTAAGCCACATGCGCCTTGCCGATGATCGGCGCCATATGATGCTCGCAATGGGAATGAAACGGGATTTCCCGCAGCAGCACGATTTCGTCATAGCCGCCGACCTGTTCAAAGGTCCGCGTCAGGAATGTCTCCGGGCATTGCTCGTAGCCCTGAAAATATTCGAGATAGGCGTCGACGACGCGGCGCGGCGTGTCTTTCAGACCTTCCCGGTCGGGATCGTCGCCGATCCAGCGAATCAGCTCTTTCACCGCCTCCAGAGCGCGCTGGCGTTCGGCGTCCGTGCGTTCTCTTTCAATCGCGGCCATGCTGTTTTCCTGTAGTTGCGGTCGCCCAAACTAGCGCGTCAGAGCGCAGGAAGCGACGCCATATCGATCACAAAACGGTACTTGACGTCAGCCGCGACCACCCGGTCCCAGGCTGCGTTGATGTCTTTCATATCGACCATTTCAATGTCGCTGACAATGTTGTGTTCACCGCAAAAATCCAGCATTTCCTGCGTCTCTTTAAGCCCGCCGATGGCCGAACCGGCGATACGCCGCCGGTTCTGCAGCAACAGCCCGCTATGCATGCCGTCGAATTTTTCAATGGCGCCGACGATGACCATGGTTCCATTGCGGTTCAGCAGTCCGAGATAGGAATTGAGATCATGCGCAACCGGAATGGTGTTGAGAAGAAAGTCAAAGCGTCCGCGATGCGCCTTCATCTCCTCCCGGTTTTTAGAGATCAGCACATGATGCGCGCCGAGCTTTTTCGCATCCTCGCCCTTTTCCGGCGACGTGGTGATCATCGTCACCTCGGCGCCGAGCGCATTGGCGAACTTGACGCCCATATGCCCAAGACCGCCGAGCCCGATAACACCGACCTTATCGCCCTTGCCGATCTTCCAGTGCGCCAGCGGCGACCAGGTGGTGATGCCCGCGCAGAGCAGCGGCGCCACGGCGCGCGGGTCGAGATTTTCAGGAATGCGCAACACAAACTTGTCGCGCACGACGATATGTTTTGAATACCCGCCATAGGTCGGGCCGCCCAGGTGAACGTCCCTGCCGCCATAGGTCGGCGTTGAGCCCTTCTGACAATGCTGTTCCTCATGGTCGTCGCACGCCTCGCAGGACTGGCAGGAATCGACGAGGCAGCCGACGCCGACAAGATCGCCCGGCTTGAACGCGGTCACACTTTCGCCAACGGAGGCGACCCGGCCGATGATCTCGTGACCCGGCACGCACGGATAGACCGAACGCCCGCCCCATTCGTTGCGCGCCGTGTGAATGTCCGAATGGCAGACACCGCAATAATCAATATCGATCGCAACATCTTCCGGCCCTGGATCGCGCCGGTCTATCGGGAACGGCGTTAGCGGCGCGTCTTCGCTTTGCGCTGCATAGGCGGGGACTCGATTCATTTCAGCCATTCTTTCGCACGGTCAGCGCTTGCCGATGGCGATGACGTCGCGCTGCGCCGGGCCGGTATAGTTCGACAGCGGACGGACCAGCTTGTTGTTGGCGAGCTGCTCCATCACATGCGCCGTCCAGCCTGTAATGCGGCTCACCACGAAGATAGGCGTGAACATCGGGATTTCAAAGCCCATCAGGTAATAGGCAGGACCGGCCGGGAAATCGAGATTGGGATATATGCCTTTCGCATCGACCATGGTCTTGTCGAGAATGCGGCTGATCTCCCAGTATTTCTTCGCCTCGTCCGTACCGATCACATCGACCATTTTCTTGTAGGCGTCGGTCATGGTCGGCACGCGGCTATCGCCCGAGCGGTACACACGGTGACCAAAGCCCATAATTTTTTTCTTCTGGGCGATGGCGTCCTTCATCCACTGTTCGGCCTTGTCGGGCGAACCGACTTCCTTGAGGAGATGCATCACCGCTTCATTGGCGCCGCCATGCAACGGCCCTTTGAGCGAGCCAATGGCCCCGGTGACCGCTGAGTAAATGTCAGATGTTGATGACGCGATGGTCCGCGCGGTGAAGGTTGAAGCGTTGAATGAGTGCTCGGCGTAAAGCGTCATGGAAATATCGAAACATTTGATGATTTCCGGCGCCGGAACCTTGCCGAAGCACATGTGAAAGAAGTTTTCCGAAAACGCCAGATCCCTGGTTGGCGCGATCGGTTCCTTGCCGTTGCGCAGGCGGAAATCCGTTGCAACAATTTCCGGAATTTTCGCATACATGCGGATCGATTTCTCCATCAATCCCTCGGGAGAGGAATCGTTCGCGGTATCGTCTTCCTGCCCAAGGAATGAGACCGCCGTGCGCAGCGTATCCATCGGATGCGCCTTCTTGTTAAACAGGCCCATCACCTTCAGCACATCAGCCGACAGGCCGCGCTCGCTCTTCTCCGTCGCATTGAAAGCGTCGAGCTGGGACTGGTTCGGCAGCTCGCCATTCCAGATGAGATAAGCGACTTCCTCAAACCGGCACTGGGTTGCGAGATCCTGAACCTTGTAGCCGCGATAGGTCAGTGAGTTGATCTCCGGCATCACTTTCGAGACCGCCGTATCGTCCGCCATCACGCCCGCCAGGCCGTATTTCACTTCTTCCGTCGTCATTCTTTCCGTCTCCTGTCTCGACCAGCGTTGCGGCCTACGTTGTCATTTCATATGCTCAAATGCGCTCTCGACCTTTGCGACGCGCACAGCGAAATCGGGAGGTTGGGGCGTGAGCATTCTGGGCATGATGTTGTGATCTTATGCATGAATTACACGCATAAAAAAAGCCCGGTCTACCCGGGCTTTTCCGTATAAAAAGCGCAAAAAATCTATACCTTGAACAACCTCAAGGCGACAGCGTTACTGCGAGAGCCCGCCGAGGCTCTTTGAGTCCTTGAAATCGTTCATGGACCGGCTCGCCGCCGTCATGGAGTCGCGCCACTCTTTTGCTGTCCGGCAATCTTTCGTTTTGCCGAGCCGGGAGCCGGTCTGCTTGATCGTTTTACAGATGACCTCGTTTGGATCGTAGTCTGCATCCGAGACGGCGACCATCTGGCCGTCATCTTCCTGTTCCACCGCGTCAGCAACGGCGTCACGTCGTTCTTCCAGGCTCATGGTTTCCGTCGTCGCACAGCCCGCTGCGAGCACCGACATCGCCAGAACGGATATGAACATCCCTGACAAGCTTTTCTTCATCGACTCTCTCCCTTCAGGATTGATGCACGCAGGCGAAAACCGCCGCGCCGCCCCACAGGCGCGCGTTAAGTCTATCGCCGGAAAACGCGTCAGGCAAGACTATGAAACACCCCGGTTTATGAGGGCATCGTCAACAAATCTTCAGCGGTCAACTGGATTCAAAAAGCCCGGACAAGCCGGGCTTTTCAGTCTCCCAATCTTGGCGCCCTATAAGCGCCAGCAAGTCAAGCCGATCCCTTATTCATCAAACTCCGGAACATTGGCGACATTATCCTTATACTGATTGATAGCGCGGTTTGCAGCTGTCATCGTGTCACGCCATTCCTTCGCGGTTCGGCAGTCTTTTGCCGTGCCGAGGCGGGTGCCCGTCCGTTTGATCGTCTTGCAGATCATCTCATTCGGATCATAGTCAGCGTCTGAAACGGCGACAATCTCGCCGTCTTCTTCCTGCTCGACCGCCTGAGCGACGGCTTCATTGCGATCCTCCAGGCTGTAGGTTTCCGTTGTGGCGCAACCGGCGGCAAGCGCCAGACCAGCCATGATGGCAAATGCTTTTAGCTTCATCTCAATCTCCACTATTCTGCGCCCCGGCATTCGCCGATGCCCGTTGAGCTCGCGGCTCTGAGAGAAGATTACTGTGAAAATCGGCTTTGCACAACGACAGCGGAAGCGCGGAAAATCCGCATAATTGCTGGGCTGACAGCGAGCTATGTTGCAAATCCTGCAAATTTTCGATTTCAGGCCAATGGCGTATCGCCGACCTGAAAGTTGTAAATCGACTCATCGAACTTGTTGTAGTCGTGATAGCGCAGCAGGTCATAAAGATCGCGCCGGTGCTGCATCTGATCAAGAATGCCGTTCTGGTCGCCGTCTTTCAAAATCGCATCGAGTCCGCGATCGCATGCGCCCATGGCGAGGCGCAACGTCGTCACCGGATAGATCACCACGTTGAAACCAAGCGCTTCCAGTTCTTTTTTGTTCAGCAGGCGGCTCTTTCCGAACTCTGTCATGTTCGCGAGGATCGGCACGGAAATCGCTTTCCGAACGACCTCGAATTCCTTTTCATCCTTCATCGCTTCGGGGAAGATCATGTCGGCGCCGGCGTCCACATAGGCCTTCATGCGATCGATGGATTGCTCAAGACCCTCAACAGCGCGCGCATCGGACCGCGCGATCAGCACAAAATTCGGATCGCGCTTGGCGTCGGCGGCGGCTTTCACCCGCTGGATCATGATATCGGTCGGCACGATCTCCTTGCCGTCAAGATGACCGCAACGTTTCGGCATGACCTGATCTTCGATATGGCAACCGGCGAGGCCCGCATCTTCCATCATCATAATGGTGCGCGCCGCCGCCATCGGCTCGCCAAAGCCGGTGTCGATATCGATGAACGCCGGCAGGTCGGTGACACGGGCGATCTGACGGCCGCGTTCGACAAATTCCGTCATCGTCGCAAGTCCGATATCGGGCAGGCACAGATCGGCGGCCATCACCGCTCCGGAAATATAAACGCCGTCAAATCCCTTTTGCTCAATCATCTGCGCGCAGAGCGGATTAAACGCCCCCGGATATTGCAGCAGCTTTCCGGAGGCGAGCCCCTTGCGGAAGTCAGCGCGTTTTTCAGCAGCGGATTTTTTCGTGAAAAGCATGAACGCTATCCCTTTTTGAACTTGTCGAGGCCGCCATCGAGCGCGGCGCCCATCGCCTGCCCCAGCGCCATCAGGCCGGAAACGGGCCGGATCATCACCTCGAATTCGGCGATCAGCCCGTCATCGTCGAACCTGATGAAGTCGGCGCCCTTTAGTTGTTTGCCGCCGACATGGGCGCTGAATTCGAGCACAACATTCTTGCCGTCTTCAGTCGCGAACTCGCGATGGTATTTGAAATCTTCAAACACCTTGATGACGGTGGAAAGCGCAAGCACCAGCGCGTCGCGGCCATGGTAAGGCGTATGCGCCACCGGCGAGCGAAACACCACGTCCGCGCGCGCGATCTCACCGGCTTTTGAAAGGTCGCGCGATGCGGCCATCTCGTGCCAGCGCTTTAATGTTAGCGCTACTTTGTTCTGCACCATAATTACTTTCACTCCCTCATCCTGAGGAGGCCCGAAGGGCCGTCGCGAAGGATCGGCGAGATGCGCCACCGCTAGAAAATCCCCTTCGCCGGGTTCTCGACCAAATAGCCTTTCGGCGCGACGGGGTTGAGTGCGCGGACTTGCTCAGCGGACAATCTCGGGAGTTGCTGGACGAGGTCGAGGAAGCGTTCGCTCTCCGACTTGTCGAGAATGTCGTCGGTAAGGGTGCGGAACTTCTTGATATATTCCGGGCGTGTGAAAGGCCGCGCGCCGAACGGATGCGCATTGGCGATTCCCAGTTCATCCTCAATCACCGTGCCGTCTTCCATGGTGATAACGACTTTCGCGCCGAAGGCTTTTTCTTTCGGATCGTGGCTGTGATAACGCCGCGTCCATTCCGGGTCTTCGATGGTCGAAATCTTGTGCCACAGGCGCACAGTGTCGGCGCGCTGGGCGCGTTCCGGCGCGTAAGAACGCACATGATGCCACTCGCCGTCCTGCAGGGCGACGGCGAAGATGTACATGATCGAGTGATCGAGGGTTTCGCGGCTCGCCTTTGGGTCCATCTTCTGCGGGTCGCCGGCGCCGGTGCCGATGACGTAATGCGTGTGATGTGACGTATGCAGAACAATCGATTTCACCTTGTCGAAATCGCCGATTTTCTTGCCCATGCGGAAAGCGAGATCGATCAGCGCCTGTGACTGATATTCCGCAGAATGTTCCTTGGTGTAGGTCTCAAGAATCGCGCGCTTCGCCTCGCCCGCGCCGGGGAGCGGCACATGATAGGTCGGCTCATAGGGGTTCTCGCCCTTGTCGCGCGCGGTGCGGCCATTGAGGATGAAAGAAATCACCGAGTCTTCGCCTTCATAGATCGGCGACGGCGCGCCCTCGCCGCGCATGCAGCGGTCAACGGCTTCAATCGCAAGCTTGCCCGCATAGGCCGGCGCAAACGCTTTCCACGAAGAAATCTCGCCCTTGCGGGACTGGCGCGTGGTGATGGTTGTGTGCAGGCCCTGCTGCACTGCCTGATAAATAACTTCCGTCGGCAGGCCGAGCAGCGTACCCACTGCCGCCGAGGCTGACGGGCCGATATGGGCGATGTGGTCGATCTTGTGTTCGTGCAAACAGATCGCTTTGACGAGGTTCACCTGAATTTCGTAACCGGTTGCGATGCCGCGCAGCAGCGCCGCGCCGTCCTTGCCGCATTGCTGCGCCACCGCCAGCACCGGCGGAATGTTGTCGCCGGGATGCGAGTAATCAGCGGCCAGAAACGTATCATGGAAATCGAGCTCGCGCACCGCCGTGCCGTTGGCCCAGGCCGCCCATTCGGCGCAGACCGTGTGACTGGCGGGCAATCCAAACAAAGTTGCGCCGCCATTGCGCATATGCGCATTCGCCATGGCCCGCGCCGATTTGATCGGGCCGCGATTGAGCGAGGCGATGGCGACGGACGCATTGTCGATGATGCGGTTGATGATCATGTCGGTCGCTTCCGCGTCGACATCAACCTTGTCGGAAGCGACGGCCGCGATCTTCCAGGCGAGCTGGTCTTCGCGCTTTAGATTGTCTTTTGAACGGTGGGCGCGAACGTCGTGGACCTGCATGGAAAGACCTCGTTTTCTGTGACCGGAGGGCGCCTTTCGGGGCGCTGGAAATGCTCGGCCCCTGTCTGCTCCGCCTGCGACAAGCTGTCAAAGGCGGGGCCGTGGGGAAAACGGCGGCAAAACGCCTCTGGAAAACTTTTCTTAGAAAAACAACAGCTTAATCGCCATGGCGAGGAGGGCGAGGTAGAACACTTTCTTGATCAGCGCCTCGCCCTTCGCCACCGCCGAACTGGCGCCGAGCCAGCCGCCGACGCCGTAGCCTGCGGCAAGCGCGAGCCCCAGCGCCCATTCGATTTTCACCTGCGCCGCGAAGACCGCTAGCGCCACGATAGAGAACACCAGCGCCACAAACACCTTGTGCATGTTGGAGCGGACCAGATCGAGCCCCATCACGCGATTGAGGATTGGCAGTTGCAGCAGGCCGACGCCGATCTGAATGAAACCGCCGTAAAATCCCGCGCCGATGAACAGGATATGCCCGAGCACCAGATTCTTCGCCTTGCCGCCGGCCGGAACCGGCTTTTGCCCGAAACCGGTCATCATAATGATCAGCACGCCAATCATGATCAGCGCCAGCGTCCGCTCGAACCAGACGCCGTCGAGTTTGACGCCGACATTGGCGCCGAAAAAAGCGCCCACCGCCGCGCAGGCCGCGAGCGAGGCGCTCAGTTTGAAATCGGAGAACCCTTTGCGGAAGAACCCGGCGACCGCCGCGATGTTCTGGGCGATGATGCCGATGCGATTGGTGCCGTTGGCGACGGGGCCCGGCATGCCGAGAAACACCATGACCGGCACGGCGAGAATCGATCCGCCCCCGGCGAGCACATTGATCCACCCCGACGCAACGCCGGCGGCGAACAGCAACGCAGCTTTCCAGAGTTCGACTTCCATGGCTTCCAGTGCGCCGATGCTCTGCGCCGCGTCAACGAAATACTTAGCCGGCGCCGGGGTTTGCGCCGGTGACAAGCCCTTCAGCGGTAAATGGCGTGCTGCTGTCGGGGTTGATCGTCAACAGCGTTGCATCCTGAACCCCGTAGGTGATTACGCCGCGACGACCGAAATCGCCCGCCGCATTCAGCCGCCACATATTCGGCGCCTCATCGCCGGAGAATGACTGCCCGAGCGTGAACGGCGCGGTGTCGCCATGGATCAGCAGCGCCGGCCCGCCAAAAGCAATCGCCGCATTGCGCATTGCCGGGCGCAGCATGGCGAAGGCGTCGCAGGTGCGCTCGCGCGGCGCGCTGGCGCCGTCGCATGGTTTTCCGTGCAGGTCAGCGTCAACATCGGTCACATCCGCCTGAAACGATATCACCAGCGCGCGGGCGTTTTCGCGCCTGGCGATGGCGGCGACCTCCAGCAGCCAGGCGAGGTTCGCAATGTCGCGCTGGTCCGCCGCTGTCGCCGACAGGGCCGGATCATCACCGGCGATTTCATTGCGGCCATTATTGGTTGCAACGATGTGCAAATTAGCGAACCGCACGCCCTTATATGTCCAGGTCACGTTTTCGGTCATCGCCGCCTGAGCCCGCGCCTTCATCGCGTCAGGCGCCGTTGCCGGCGCCGCGAAAAACAGCTCGCGCACCCGTTTGAGCCTCGACAATTCCGATTGCGGCTTACCGGTCGCCGGATCGTTGAAACGATCGCAATCGGTCCATTCATTATCGCCGGGCGTGTAAAACACCGGCGCCGGTTTCAGCGCTTCGATCAGCGCAAGTTGCGCCTCGTCCGCCGCAGCATCACAGGGCGCGCCGCCGCCCTTGTAATCGCCTACATGAATGACGAACGGATAATCGCCGGCGCGAATGGCCGGGACGATCTTGTCCTGCAAGAGCGCCGCGTCGTCCTCGCTGTAGGGAATGTCGCCGATGACGGGGATCGTGAACGCTTCGTCGGGAACGCCTTGCTCGCCATTGCCGGAAACGCTCGCGCATCCCGCCGCGAGAAACATGGCGCCCGTTGTCGCGATACTCCAGATCCTGAACATGCTTCCCCTCGCCGCTGCGCGCCGGATTGTCTTAAAGCCAACCCGCCAGCGAGGCAATTACGGCGGCAGGAAGCGGCGCGCGCTGGCGGCGTCCGGCATGAAACACGTATCGCGCGCGCCGAACCAGCCAATGCGGTTGCGCTGGATGAAATCGTAAATGGGATCGCCGATGAAGTCCGGCGCAATACGCCCGAGCGCGCCCAGCCATTTCCACGGCGCGGGCATGAGGCGCGCCGCCGCGCATAGACCGCGCCAGCGCAGATAGGGCGTACCATCCTTGAGCACCATGAAGGTGTCGAACGCCTGCGCGTCGAGCCCGTAATGCGCATAGAGAGCGCGCGGAACCGGCTCCTGTATCGCTGCGAATCTTGTTTCGCCTTTCGGGTCGCGCGCGATCATCCATTGCACGCCGGACGAGCACAAAACGCATTCGCCGTCGAAGATGACGAGCGGTTTTGTATCGTCGAAGGGAGGGACGTTCGGGTCGTTGCGGTAGGTGAATGGTTGCGGTTTTGTCATTACGTCACCGCCGTCGCCCCAAATCTTTTTCGGAACAAAAATCGTACGGCGATGCTGGCAACAACGCCTGTAAGGGTCAAAATGAAAATGACAAGTCCGTTTTCATTTCCCAGCGCCGGGAAAGCTCCTCCGCTGATAACAATGCCCGCAATCAGGCTAGGAGGAAATGTCGCGATGATAGTCCGGTCATATCCGAACCGTCCTTCGCGATCAGATGCTACGGCAAGAATGAGACCTGTCATCGCCGCCTGGGCACCGCCGAAAACATAGCCCCATAATGACATCAAAAACATCCACACCGGCATCATCAACAGGTCGCCAATATCTTCCCCAGCAAAAGATTCGAAGAACGCTCCGTTACCTTCAGCAAACACCGCGAAAGTGAAAAACCCTAATATGGTCGCAAGCCCTCCAATGGGCGGGCCGAAGATCAGATAGATAAAAACGATCATTATCCGACGACGGAAACCATTAGGCAGTTTTATTTCTTTCGCCTTTTTGAATTCATGCTCGACAGTCATCCCGCCATCCCCACAATCGCAATCACGAACGCAAGTTCGATCAACACTGTCAACGGCAGGCGCACGGCGAGATACCAGGCTGGCGCGCCGGAGCCGCGACGGGTCGCGTTCATATCATCGACCATCAGCAATGCGATGACGGCCATGATGGCGGGGAATTTCCAGAGCGGTTGTCCGATGGGCATGAATAACGGCATGGCGGCGATTAACGGTAAAGCGGCGCCCAGCAATGCGCGCATGGTCGGCCCGCCCTCGCGCATCACCGCAACGCCCCAGCGCACGCCGCCGAAAAACACGATCAGCGCCGCGCCGTAAACCGCCATGGCGTGAGCGGCGATTTCGGCGGCCTGCCCTTCGCCTGAGACAATCACCAAAGATGCTGCGATCAGCGGCGCAGCGGCGAGATAAGCGAGGAGTTGCGCGGCGCCGGTTTTGAGATCGGCTGATGGCGCGGCGCGATTTACATCTTCCCTGCGTCCGAAACGGCGGAGTTCAAGAACATCTGCGTAAGCCATTGTCGACTCCTTCTATAGTCACTCGCTCATCCCGGCGAAAGCCGGGATCCGGAGTAACTTCCCGTGATGGATTCCGGCTTTCGCCGGAATGAGCGGTATCTGATCTCGCACTCAAATTACAACGTCACCCATTCTTTTTCTTCACAAACGGCGTGATCACATCCACGGCTTTCGTTCCCATACGGAGCAGCGGCAGCAGAGTCGATTTCGGCAGCTTGTTCATCTGGTCGTACCAGCCATTCAGCAACCCAATCAGTTCCTGCAGATCGCTGAGGCGTTGAACCGCTGCGTCGCTCGCCGAGGGATCTGCTTTGACGCCGGCGAGACAAGCATCCAGAACTTTCGCCGCCGGATCGAGTTCGCGCGCCTTGCGCATGGCGACGATGCGAGACGTCATCTCCCACATGTCGCTTTCGGCTTCATAATGATCGCGGCGGTCGCCCTCGATTGGCGCGCGGCGGATCAGATCCCAGTTCAGCAGCTCTTTCACAGAATTGGAGACGTTGGAACGCGCGATCCCGAGCGCGTCGGCGATGTCTTCGGCGTTTAACGGACGGTCGCTGACCATCAGCAGCGCATGGATCTGCGCAACAGAGCGATTGACGCCCCACTGCCCGCCCATATCGCCCCAATGCAGCACAAACCGGCGAATGGCGGGGCTGAGCTCAGGCATGATTGCAGATATTTCTGTCATAACAGAAATATAGGAAATACTTTTGACGCCTACAAGGGTCACATTTGTGGGATATGACCCATGTTCACACATAAAATAGAAAATTTATGCTTGATATTAGCTCGGTTTCGAACCCATAACGTGGGAAACCAAGCATTATCGTGGGATTTTCCCCAATGTCAGAGATCCAGACCCTTATCGCCCAGGCCAGGTCCGCCGCCGACCGCAGCGGCCTTTCCGTCTCCACCATCAGTCGAAAGCTGTTCAATGACGGCAAGGCCATCGCCCGCCTGGAGGCTGGCGGCCAATGTACCATCAAAACGCTGGAAACCGCGCGCGCGCGTCTCGCAGAGCTGGAAGGCGCGCCGGCGAAACCATCCGCACCCGTCGTAAATCGCGCGCAGCAAGAGGCGCCGGTGATTCCCCCCTCGACCATGACCCATCTTGATCGCCTCGAAGCGGAATCGATACACATCATGCGCGAGGTCGCCGCCGAAGCGGAAAACCCGGTGATGCTTTACTCGGTCGGCAAGGACAGCGCCGTCATGCTGCATCTCGCCATGAAAGCGTTTTATCCGTCGAAACCGCCCTTCCCGGTCATGCATGTGGACACCACCTGGAAGTTCCGCGAGATGATCAAGTTCCGCGATGACACGGTCGCGCGGCTCGGGCTCGACCTCATCGTGCATATTAACGAGGAAGGCGTTGCGCAGGGCGTCGGTCCGTTCACGCACGGATCACAAGTCCACACCGACATCATGAAGACGCAGGCGCTGAAACAGGCACTCGACAAATACAAATTCGACGCGGCATTCGGCGGGGCCCGGCGCGACGAGGAAAAATCCCGCGCCAAGGAGCGGATTTTTTCCTTCCGCTCGCGCGAGCATCGCTGGGACCCGAAGAACCAGCGCCCGGAGCTCTGGAATATCTACAATACCCGCATCGCCAAAGGCGAATCGATCCGCGTGTTTCCGATCTCCAACTGGACGGAACTCGATATCTGGCAATATATCTATCGCGAGAACATTCCCATCGTGCCGCTGTATTTCTCCGCCATGCGGCCCGTGGTCGAGCGCGACGGCGCGCTGATCATGGTCGATGACGACCGCATGCCGCTCGACGGCCTGACGGTGAAGGAGGAAATGGTGCGCTTCCGCACGCTCGGTTGTTATCCCCTCACCGGCGCTGTGCGTTCAGACGCAACGACGCTGCCCGAAATCATTCAGGAGATGCTGGTGGCGCGCACATCCGAACGTCAAGGCCGAGTGATCGACCACGATCAGGCGGCAAGCATGGAGAAGAAAAAACAGGAGGGGTATTTTTGATGGCTCAGCGCGTCTTGCCGATCCTTCGCGACGCGGCTTCGCCGCTCCTCAGGATGAGGAATCACTCTTTTTCAACGGAACATTCATCCAAACAAATCCCACCCTCATCCTGAGGAGGTCCAGACATCGACAGATGTCAGGACCGTCGCGAAGGATCGGCCACAAAGAGCTAGATAATGTCTCAAATCACTCTCGCAGAAAATGAAGATGTCATTTCCTACCTCGCCGCCCATGAGCGCAAGTCGATGCTGCGTTTCATCACTTGCGGCTCTGTCGACGACGGCAAGTCCACCTTGATCGGCCGCCTGCTCTACGATTCCAAGCTGCTTTACGACGATCAATTGTCGGCGCTCGAAAGCGACACCAAGAAACATGGCACCCAGGGCGAGCGGATTGATTTTGCGCTGCTGGTCGACGGCCTCGCCGCCGAGCGCGAACAGGGCATTACCATCGATGTCGCCTATCGCTATTTCTCGACGGAAAAACGCAAATTCATCGTCGCCGACACGCCGGGTCACGAACAATACACCCGCAATATGGCGACCGGCGCCTCGACCGCCGATCTCGCCGTCATTCTGGTCGATGCGCGCAAGGGCGTCCTGACCCAGACGCGCCGCCATTCCTACATCGTTTCGCTGCTCGGCATCCGGCATGTGGTCGTCGCCATCAACAAGATGGACCTCGTCGGCTACTCACAGAATAATTTCAACGCCATCGAAGCCGACTATCGCGCCTTCGCCAAAGACCTCGGGTTTGAATCGATCACCTGCATCCCGATGTCGGCGCTTGATGGCGTCAACATCATCACGAAGGGCAAGGAAACGCCGTGGTATAAAGGCACGGCGCTGTTGCCGTTCCTGGAAAGCGTCAAGGTGCGCGGCGCGCTCATCGAGAAACCATTCCGCCTTCCCGTGCAGTGGGTCAACCGGCCCAACCTCGACTTTCGCGGCTTTTCCGGCACCATCGCCAGCGGCGTCGTTCGTCCCGGCGATGAAATCGTCGTGCTCCCCTCCGCAAAACGCAGCCGCGTCAAATCCATCGTCACCATGGATGGCGATTTAAGCGAAGCCGGGCCCGACATGGCGGTCACATTAACGCTTGAAGACGAGATCGACATTTCCCGCGGCGACATTATCTGCGCCGGCAAGGCCCCCGCCGAACAGACCGACCAGTTCGCCGCGCATCTGCTCTGGATGGCGGAAGAAGAACTCTATCCCGGCCGTCAGTACATTATGAAGACCGCCAACCGGATGATTCCAGTGACGGTCACGGAATTAAAGCACAAGGTCAACGTCAACACGCTCGAGCATATGTCCGGTAAGACACTGGAGCTGAACGAAGTCGGCTTTTGCAACTTCAACGCGGCGCATCCGGTGGCGTTCGATTCCTACAAGGACAATCGCCGCACCGGCTCCTTCGTTCTCATCGACCGGCGCACCAACGCGACCATCGGCGCCGGGCTGATCGACTTTTCCCTGCGGCGGGCGAAAAACGTCCACTGGCAGGATCTTGACGTCAACAAGGCCGCGCGCGCCAGCGCCAAGCACCAGCGCCCTTGCGTGTTGTGGTTTACAGGGCTTTCAGGCTCCGGAAAATCCACCGTCGCCAACCTTGTCGAAAAACGACTGCACGATATGGGCCGCCACACCTATACGCTCGACGGCGACAATGTCCGTCACGGCCTTAACAAAGATCTCGGTTTCACCGACGCCGATCGGGTCGAAAACATCCGCCGCGTCGGCGAGACGGCGCGGCTGATGGTTGACGCCGGGATGATCGTACTGGTCTCGTTCATCTCGCCGTTCCAGAGCGAACGGCGCATGGCGCGCGAACTGCTCGACGACGGCGAGTTCATCGAAGTGTTTATTTCAACGCCGCTGGAAGTCTGCGAACAGCGCGATGTTAAAGGCCTCTATGCAAAAGCGCGGCGCGGTGAGATCAAGAACTTCACCGGCATCGACAGCGATTATGAAGCGCCGGAAGCGCCTGAGCTTGATCTCAACACGGCGGAGATCGCCGCCGAAGTCGCGGCGACTAGGATCGTCGAGTATCTGCAGGAAAAGGGATATCTGGCGGGGTAATCACTTCACTAGCATCCACACGCCCATGGCGGCCATCATCAGGTTTTCGGTGAGCGACACCAAGCCGAGCGGCACATTGGAGTTCCCGCCGACGCAGGCGCATTTCAATTCGCGCTTGTCGATATAAACAGCCTTGATCACCGAGACAGCGCCCGCGGCGCCAATGAAAATCGCCAGTGGACCGGCAAACCAGATGAAAACGCCGGCGATCATCAGGACGCCCGCAAGCGCCTCTGCGAAGGGGTAGATGTAGGCATAGGGAATGAACCGTTGCGCCAAGAGATCGTAACCGAGAAACTGGTTGGAAAAGGCGCGCAGATCGCGAAGTTTCTGCACAGCCAGCAGGCACATGGCGAAAGCGACGAACCATTCTATGGATTTCATGCTGACGACATCGCCGGGCGCCGCCCAGACAGCGGCGACGTCCATCAACAACGCCATGACGAAGATTACAATCACCGGCGTATAGGTTTTTGCATCGGAGTCCGGCAAGGCCATACCGAAAAACTTTTTCAGCGCCTCGTAGCCGCCAATCCGCGCGCCGTTTATGAATGTCTGCGGCGTGGTGTCGACTTCATATTTTTTCTTGAAGACGTCCGTCGCTTCGCGCGAGCGCAAATGATAATCCTCGACATGATATCCCTTGCGTTCCAGAAGCGCTTTCGATTTCAATCCAAAGGGACAAATATGTTCCGGCGTCACCATGCGATAAAGCGACGCCTGTTTGAGGCGGTCGCGAACGGGCGCGTCATCTGTTTTGGCCGGTTGTGAATTCATCAGGCAGCGCTAACAAGGCGCGCCCGCGAAGGTTCCGCCAAGCAAGGTCAGGAAGGGCTTACTTCCCGGTAAACCTTTTCCCAAACGCCGATGGCGCCCGCGGCCAGCAGCGGCCGCCCGACCGTCAATCGCGGCGCGTAAGGGCTTTCATCGTCGAGATAGGCCGCCTTGCCGCCAATTTCACGGAGCATCAATATGCCGGCGGCGTGATCCCACGGATAGACGCGCGAATAAATCGCAAAGTCCCGCTCGCCGCGCGCCAGATTGATATAGGCGTAGGCGGAACATCTTGCTGGACCGGTTTCGAATTTGTCGCGCAATACGGGAAGGATGCGATCTTTCCACTCCGGGTTAATGCTGTTGGTGGCGCGGTATCCGTTGAGCGGATCGTTGGATGTGGCGACCGGCGGCAATTTTTCGCCCCGCCAAGTCGCGCCGTCTCCCTTTGAACCGATAGCGCAGGCGCGGTCAGGGATCGCATATATCCAGCCCTGCCGAATTTCGCCGTTTTCAACCAGAGCGACGATCGTGCCGAATTCGCGGCGGCCCTCGACAAAATTGCGCGTGCCGTCGAGCGGATCGACGATCCAGAATGCGCCGCGTTCGTTTTCGAGCCGGGAGACGAGCGCATCATCCGCCGCCGCCCCTTCCTCGCCGATGAAGGCCGCGCCCGGGTAAAGACCTTTCAGCGCCTTTTCTATACGCGCCTCGGCAGCGCGGTCGGCGGCGGTGACGAAATCCTGCGGCCCCGATTTGGTGTTAATATCGTCGGAGGAGAGCGCGCCAAAGCGCGACATGATTTCTTCTTCGGCAATCTCGGCGATCGCCGCTTGAACTCTTTCAGGATCGATAATCATGCGCGCTTTTCGGTCACTTCTTCTGACAGGTCGCTTGGTGACAGGGCGGTCGCTGTTGGAAACAGCTTGAAAAACTGACCTTCGGTTTTTTCCGCCATGCGCGCAACGATTATCAGGTCTTCCCCGCTCGACGTCTCCTCGAGAATGTCTGTCCTTGCGTGCAGCCAGGCGCGCGCCGCGCCAAAGGGCGACGCGAGCCTGATGGTCTGCGTGTCATGCTCGGCGGTGAGCGCCTCTTCGACGAGATCGAGCAGCGCCGCGACCCCCTCGCCGGTTTGCGCCGAAATCGCAGCGCGGACCGGTTCGGCCAGCGTGCCGGACCGCCCGCTCTGGCTGAGCCGCGCAATCGCTTCGACATCGAGGCGGTCATCGCCGCTCAGGAGATCGATCTTGTTCAGCGCCTCGATCACCGGGCGGGAGTCGTCGCCTTTCAGGCCCAGCTCATTGAGCACCTTGATGACATCGGCGCGCTGGGCGTCGCTGTCGGCATGGGCGATGTCGCGTACATGGATGACGATGTCGGCTTCGAGCACTTCTTCAAGGGTGGCGCGAAACGCCGCCACAAGCTGCGTCGGCAGGTCGGAAATAAATCCCACCGTGTCAGACATGATGGCGCGCACGCCCGACGGCAGATCAATAGCGCGCATGGTCGGGTCGAGCGTCGCGAACAGCAAATCCTCCGCCATGACGCTGGATTTTGTCAGGCGGTTGAAAAGCGTCGACTTGCCGGCGTTGGTGTAACCGACCAGCGCCACAACCGGATGCGGCGCTCGCTTGCGCTTGGCCCGTTGCAGGGTTCGCGTGCGGCGCACTTCTTCGAGTTTCTGCTTCAGCCGGATGATCTTGTCATCGAGGGCGCGGCGGTCGGATTCGATCTGGCGTTCACCGGGCCCGCCGAGAAAGCCCGCCCCGCCGCGCTGGCGTTCAAGGTGAGTCCATGACCGCACCAGCCGCGAGCGCTGATAGTTGAGGTGAGCAAGTTCGACCTGCAAGCGTCCTTCCGCTGTCTGCGCGCGCGCGCCGAAAATCTCCAGAATAAGCGCAGTGCGATCGAGCACTTTCGCATTCCATTCCTTTTCGAGATTGCGGTGCTGCACCGGCGTCAGCGCGCCATCGACAATCACCAGCGACGGGCGCGGCTGATGCGCCGCGAGTTTCGCATTGATCTCCTCGATCTTGCCGGAGCCGAGCAGCGTCGCTGCGCGCGGCTTGACCACCGGCGCAATCAGAGCCTCGACGACGTCCAGTTCAATCGCCGCCGCCAGGCCGACAGCTTCCTCTAGGCGCGCCTGCGGATCGCGCAGACGTTCATCGCCGCGCACCGCAGGGTGCACGACGATAGCGAATGAATTCTCTTCAAATTCTGAGTCTGACATAACAAATGCTTTCGGACGCGAACCCCAAAAGGGAACGCGTCAAACGGGTCATAACATGAAAGGCGGCGCAGGTCTTAAACGGACGAATGCGTTATTCGCCGTTTTCTTCCCCGTCCCAAAGAGCGACGGGCCCTTGCGGCATCACGGTCGAAATCGCGTGTTTATAAACAAGCTGGGCGTGCCCATCGCGCTTTAACAGCACGCAGAAATTGTCAAACCAGCTGACAATGCCCTGCAGTTTCACACCATTTACCAGAAAGATCGTGACCGGGATTTTCGCCTTGCGGACATGGTTCAGGAACGTGTCCTGCAAGTTTTGCTTTTTATCGTTCATTGTCCCGCTTCTCCGAGTCGGTTGATTGTTTTTTATTTTGCAGCGCAGCAATCATTCTGGCGTGGAAATCGTGATGCTGCAACCTGTTTGAACGCCGCGCTTTGGGCGCGCCGGCTGGGCGCCAAGCAATCGCGGGCAAAGCCTTTTGTTTTCAACCTCTTGAGCAGCGAGCTTTATAGGCCTCACGAAGCCGTTTCGCCACCGGGCCGGGCTCGCCGGAGCCGACTTGCGCGCCGTCGATGGCGATAATCGGCATGACAAAGGACGTCGCGGAAGTGAGGAATGCTTCCGGCGCCGCCTTTGCCTCCTCCAGCGTGAACGGGCGTTCGATGACCTTGATCTGCAGTTCCTCGGCGCAGGCGATGGCGGTCTGGCGGGTGATGCCGCCAAGGATCGCGTTGGATTTGGGATGGGTGACCAGCGCGCCCGTCTTGTCGACGATCCATGCGTTCGATGCCGAACATTCCGTCACATAACCATCGCGCACCAGTAGCGCCTCCGCCGCGCCGGCCTGGGTCGCCGCTTCCTTGGCCAGTGCATTCGGCAGGAGCCCCACGGTCTTGATGTCAACCCGGCCCCAGCGAATGTCGGGATGGGTGATGACGGAGATGCCTTTCGCCGCTTTTGCATCCGATTGATTGAAATCGAAACGGCGCGCGGTGATGACAAGCGCCGGCGGCGTGTTCGCTGCTGGAAAAGCGTGGTTGCGCGGCGCCACCCCGCGCGTGACCTGCATGTAAACGAGGGCATTCTTCAGCCGGTTGCGGCGTACAACCTCGCCCATCACGACTTTCAGCGCCGCCATTTCCATGGGCGCGCGCATGCGAAGTTCGTTCAGCGACCGCGTCATCCGTACGAGGTGGCCTTCCATATCCCAATAGCGGCCGTCAACGACGACGCAGACTTCATATATTCCGTCTGCGAACTGATAGCCGCGATCTTCAATATGAACGACCGCCTGGCTTTGCGGCACATACTGACCGTTGACATAAGCGATACGCGGCATGGTTCACCATCTCCAGAAAGCACGATTGACCAGGGCGAGCGCCACCGCCGCCTCAAGCCGGCCAAGGATCATCCCGACCAGCAAAAGCCAGCGCAACGGCTCTTCAAACACGGCGTAACCGCCCGCCCCATCGCCTGCAAGAGCCAAAAGCGGGCCGGCATTGCTGAGCGCCGCCACCGCCGCCGACGCCGCATGTTCAAACGGATGGCCGCCGATGGAGAGCGCCATCAACAGCGCGGCAAGGGTCAGCGTGAAGACAAGAAAGTGAATCCACACGCCAAGCTCATTGGCGACCTGACGGGCGCCAAGAACGGCGTTCGGGCTGATCAGCCGCCGGATTTCCTCTCGAGCGCGGCGCATGATGACCAGCCAGCGCAAGACCTTGAACCCGCCCGCCGTGGACACCGCCGCCGCGCCGATAATTGCTGTTACAAGCGCAACCAACAGCGGCGGGGGTTCGCCGATCAGGTAACCATTCGTTGTCACCAGCGAAGCGGCGTTGAAAAGTTGCGGCCCGAGAAGAACCACGTCCCCCGCCCCGGCCGTCACCCAGAACAGCACCGCCGCCCAGATAACGATCAGCAGAAAAGCGCCAGTTTCAATATCGCGCAATTTCTCCCGCTGGCCCTTCATCACGCGGGCGATGAGAATGAAATTCACCCCGCCGAGCAGTGTGAAAAAGAACAACGGAACTTCGATCCCGGCGCCGTAGCCCGCAACGCCAGCCTCATGCGGGATAAACCCGCCAGAGGCGACAACGCTCAACGCCATGATGATGGAATCGAAGGTCGGCGCGCCAGCGATGGCGATGGCTGAAAACGCCGCGAGCGTGACGATCGCATAAACCGCCGCAAAGGATACGACGGCGTTGCGCAAAGGCCGCAAATATGAATCCCGTTCTCCGCGCGAGAATGGCGGCAGCAGCGTATCGATGCCAATGAACGCGGGGCGGATGAAAATCGCGGCGGCGATGGCGAGCGATGCGAGCCCGCCAAGCCATTGCAGGATCGCCCGCCACAACGCGCCGGCCGGACTGGCGATGGCGCCCTCGTTCGAGAGCCATGCGCCGGTGGTGGTGATCGCCGACACTGCCTCGAAATAGGCGTCGGCGAAAGAGAGCCCCTCGGCCATGATCGGCATGGCGGCGAAAATCGGGATCATCATCCACCAGACCAGCACCACGATCAACGCGCCGCGAAATCCCGACGGATGGCGCCGCCCGAGCGACGTGGCGAAAGCGCCGGCGCCGAACAGCACGGCGGCGGCGGCGGCAAACAGATAGGCGCCCGCGCTTTCCTCACCGCCCATAAAGGCAAGGGCCATCGGCGCGAACATAGCTGCTGCAATGATCCACAGCAGGATCGCCGACGAGCGCAGAATGCTCGTTAACGCCATGCAGCCGCCTTGCGCATGCTGGCGTTAAAAATATTCAATGCTGACACGGAACATCTGTTCAACGTCTTTCACATTCTCGCGCATCGACATCAGCACGACGCGGTCGCCGGCGTTGATCACCATATCTCCGGTGGGCATTTGCACGGCGCCGTCGCGATAGACCGCGCCGATCATCACGCCTTCCGGCAGGTTCGCCTCGCGCAGCGGCTTGTTGACCAGCGGCGACGTCTCCAGCGCGATGGCGTCGATCAATTCCGCCGCGCCGTCGGACAGCGAATAAACGCCCTTGATGCGGCCGCGGCGAATATGCTGCAGGATCGTCGAAATCGTCGTCGCGCGCGGATCGACAAAACGGTCGACGCCGACGGCCTCGCTGATCGGCCCGTAATCGAGATCATTGATCAGCGCCAGAGCGCGTCGCGACCCTTCGCGCTTGGCCACCACAGACGCGAGAATATTGACCTGATCATTATTGGTGACCGATACGACCGTTTCCGCATCAGCGACGCCCGCTTCACGCAGGATCGCTCTGTCGAGGCCGTCCCCCTGCAGCACAATCGTTCGCTCCAGTTCTTCGGCGATCAATTCCGCACGCTTGCGGTTATGCTCGATAAGGCGAATTTTCATCGACCCGATTTTTTCAAGCCCCTTGGCGACAAACAGGCCGACATTGCCGCCGCCGATGATGATGACCCGGCGCGCCTGCCGGCCCGCCTCGCCCATGATTTCAAGCGCGCGCGTCACATCATTCCGGTCGGCGATGAAGAAAATCTGGTCGCCCGGTTCAAGCTGATCGCCGGAATGGGCGCGCCAGATATTTTCCTCGCGCTTGATGGCGACGATGGTGATCTTCAGATCGGGAAACAATTCCGCCACCTGCCGCAGCGGCGTATTGATGATCGGGCAATCCTCCGCAAGTTTGACGCCAACCGCCCAGACTTTTCCGTCGACGAAAGACTTGGTTTCAAACGCGCCCGGCGTCGACATGCGCTGGATGATCGCTTCGGAAACTTCGCGCTCCGGCGAAATCACCACGTCAATCGGCAGGTGGGTGCGCGAGAAGATGTCCGAGTAGCGCGGATCGAGATAGCCCTGCGCGCGGATGCGGGCGATCTTGGTCGGCACGTTGAACAGCGAATGGGCGATCTGGCACGAGACCATGTTGACTTCGTCGGAAAAGGTCACGGCGATGACCATGTCGGCCTCGCGCGCGCCCGCTTCTTCCAGCGTTTCGGGATATGCGCCGTTGCCGACGACGCCGCGCACGTCAAGGCGCTCGGTCACAGCGCGGATCAGATCTTTCGACTGATCGATCACCGTCACTTCGTTGCCTTCACGCGACAGGCGCCGGGCAATGCCGACGCCAACGCGGCCGGCGCCGCAAACGATCACGCGCATGATGTCTTATTCCTCTGTCTTGCCGCCTGCTTCGGGGCGCCATGCGATTCGAAACCGAATTATGCGCTTTCTATGCGCACTTGTCCGTTAACGCCGAGAGCTTTGAGTTTCCGGTGCAGCGCCGACCGCTCCATGCCGATGAAGGCCGCCGTCCGGGAGATATTGCCGCCGAACCGGTTGATCTGTGCAATCAGATATTCACGTTCGAACCGCTCTCTCGCTTCGCGGAGCGGCAGGGTGATGATCTGTTCCAGCCCCTCGCCCGCCGGGATGGTGAGCCCCGAATCCATCACTTCCGTCGGCAGATGTTCGCACGTGATCTCGATCTCCGGATCGCGGCCCATAAGGATCAGCGTGCGTTCGATTACGTTGCGCAACTGGCGCACATTGCCCGGCCAGGCGCAGGCCTGCAGCGCCGCCAGGGCTTCCGACGACAGAGGCCGTTTCGGCAGGCCCGACGATTTGGCGATGCGATCGACAAAGAACGCGGTCAGCGCCGGAATGTCTTCGCGGCGCTCATTCAGGCCCGGCGCGTTGATGGACACAACATTCAACCGGTGGAACAGATCTTCGCGGAATCGCCCATCGCTGGCCAGCGCCAAGAGGTCATGCGACGTCGTCGAGACAATGCGGACATCAACCTCCACCGCTTTTTGTCCGCCGACGCGCTTGAAGCGCTGTTCGACCAGCACACGCAAAATCTTGCCCTGCGTTTCCAGCGGCATGTCCGAAATCTCATCGAACATCAGCGTGCCGCCATGGGCTTTTTCCATCAGTCCGATCATACCGTCGGCGCCGCCTTCGCCTTCGATGCCGAACAATTCCTCTTCCATCCGGTCCGGCGCAATCGATGCCGCGCTGACAACGACAAACGGCCTTGAGCTGCGGCTCGATCGCGAGTGAAGCAGGCGGGCGATCATTTCCTTGCCTGACCCCGGCGGGCCGGAGATCAGGACGCGCGAACGTGCATCGGCGACGCGTTCGATGACATTGCGAAGCGTCGATACGGCGGCAGAAGATCCGATCAGACCCCAGTCAGGCGCGCGCTCGCGCAATTCAGAATTTTCCCGCACCAGCCGCGCAGTATCAAGCGCGCGATTGACGGCGAGGATCAGCCGGTCCGCATTGAACGGCTTTTCGACAAAGTCATAGGCGCCCTTCTTGATTGCGGCGACCGCTGTTTCGATCGTGCCGTGCCCGGAAATGATGACGACCGGAAGATCAGGATGCAGCTTTTTCAGCGCTTCAAGAATTTCGATGCCGTCCATCGCCGAATTTTGCAGCCAGACATCGAGAATGACGAGCGACGGCAGGCGATCACGCACCGCCGCCATGGCTGCTGTGGAATTCGCCGCCATGCGCGGTGAAAATCCTTCGTCCTCCAGAATGCCGGAGATCAACTCGCGAATGTCCTGCTCGTCGTCGACCACCAATACGTCGATACTCATCTGCCTACCTCTTCCCTGTTCTTACTCCGCCGCCGCCGCGACCTGCGCGCCGCCGGCAGCCCCCTTCGATGAAGCCCCTTGCAATGAAATCGTGATCCGCGCGCCGGTAGCGCCCAGACTGTTATCGTCGGCGAATTCCAGCGATCCGCCATGTTCCTCAGCGACCTTCTTGACGATGGCGAGGCCGAGGCCGGTGCCCTTGGCGCGCGTCGTCATATACGGTTCCGCCAGGCGATGGCGTTCTGCCTTCGGCAGGCCGATGCCATTATCAATAATGTGAATGCGCGCCAGCGGGCCTTTGGTTTCCATACGCACGACAATTTTTCCGGGCGCGCCGTTTTCTTCACCGGCGATGCGCGCGCCGATGGATTCCGCCGCGTTCTTTAACAGATTGGACAAGGCTTGAACGATCAAGCGGCCGTCGCATTCAGCCATCACCGGCGCATCCGGGGTTTCCACAGTGAAGTCGACATCGGCGAATGCCACTTTCTGCGGGAAGACGGCGGCCTTGACCAGCTCGCGCAGATCTTCCGCGCCGATCACCGGCTTCGGCATTCTGGCGAAAGACGAGAATTCATCGACCATGCGGCCAATATCATTGACCTGCCGGATGATCGTTTCGGTGCAGCGCTCGAACACTTCCGGGTTTGATGTGATCTCCCCCAGATATTTCCGCCGCAGGCGCTCCGCTGACAACTGGATCGGCGTCAGCGGGTTCTTGATTTCATGGGCGATCCGGCGCGCCACATCGCCCCACGCCGCATTGCGCTGCGCGGCGATCAACTGCGTGATGTCGTCAAAGGTCGCAACAAAGCGGTCGCGCTTTCCGTCCGTATCCTTGACGATGCGGACATTTAAAGTGCGCGTGCGGCCATGGCGCGTCAGATCGATCTGATCGCCGACTTCGGACTCTGCGGACGCTGACGCGCGTTCCAGCAGTTCCGCAAGCTCCGGCATGATGTCGGCGATGTTTCTGCCGGTGAGGCGCGTATCGTCCTCGCCAAGATGATCGGCGGCGGATCTATTCGCGATGGTGATGCGGCCATCGCCCGCGAGACCGATCACGCCCGCCGACACGCCTGACAACACCGCTTCGGTGAAGCGGCGGCGCTCATCGAACTGACGGTTGGTGTCAACTAGGTCGTCGCGCTGGGTCTGAAGCTGCGCGGTCATATGGTTCATCGACCGCGCCAGCGCGCCCAGTTCGCCGTCATCCTTATAGACTTCAACCCGCGCGCCGAGATCGCCGCCGGAAACCCGCTCCGACATGTTCACCAGTCGGCCAATCGGCTGCACCAGACGCGTTGCTGCGACTAGCGCCAGCCAGATGGCGCCGAACAGGATGATGACCGCCAGCACCACATAACCGGCGAGAAAAACCCGCTCCAGTCGCGAACGGCCGAGTTCCGCCTCGCGCCAGTCTTCGCGCACCTCGCGCACGGCGAACAGGCGGGTCGTCGTTTCCGGATCCACCGGCTGGTAGCCGACCAGAAAGCCGCCGCCATAATATCCAATGCCGAGCGCGCCGCGGAACATGTCGAAGGTCGCGTCATTATTGACGCCAAAGACGAAAACCTCGCCCGGCTCGCCCCGGCGCAGATCCGCAAGCCGCGCTTCAGCGGGAAGCGCGTAGCTCGCCGGTTCGATCTCGGCGCGAACGATGATGCGCCCTTCCCCGTCGATCAGATAGAGCGCGGAAAGCCCCCGCACCTGCGCCTGGGCGTACAGATAGCGGCGGAAGCTGATCGGCGTTTCCTCAAAACCGACGCCTGCTTCCTCCTGGCGCGCAACGTCTTGGGCAATGAGGCGCATGGATTGCTGCAGCTCGGCGCCCTTGATCGCTACAAGCGCGTTGGCGAGGTCGCGGGCCGTTTCCTGATATTTATCGATCCGTTCACTGAACACATCGTTGAGGCTGGCGCGCAAAATCGTAAAAGCGAACAGAAATGCGATGACCGCCGGAATAACCGCGAGCGCGGAAAACAGACCCACAAGCTGCATATGGGTGCGAGAGCCGGCGAGTTGATGGCGCCGATTCGACCACACATGCAGCAGGCGCACGCCGACCAGCAGGGCAAAGCCCGCGGCAATGACGATATTGCCGATGATCATCCACATCAGGATCGAGCGATCGACGCGCTCGACCAGCGGCGACATCAAAAACCAGGTGGTGAGAAAAGCGACAACGGCGGCGCCGATCAGCGCCGACGCGACCGTCGTGTTCGACAGCGCCCATTGCGGAATAAAGCGACGGGCTGGCGCTCCAGCGGGAGCGCCCTCCGCTTTGTCTGTTTGGTGTTGGTCCTGACTACTCAACCCGACGCCAATCTTCAGGGGCCATGCTCGCCCGTTATTCAGTTTCCGGCCACAGCCCCGGCGGCCGTCCGGCCAGCCTGATCTGCAATCGGCAAACCACAATTTCCCCAATCTTCAGGGGATGTTGCTGCCGTTGTTGCCGAAAATCAACACTTTTGTTGCCAAAATGAAACAGGGTAAATTTTGGCGGGCTGGCCTGACCTGATCCGGCATGGATCGCTTAAGCGGCTGATCGTTCCGGAAGGGCCGCATCCCCCTCGAAAAATCCGCTCAAGGCCTCGACCACCCGCTCCGGCGAAGCGATCCGGCAAAGCGCCGAGCGAAACGCCTTGCGTTGCGCCGGGTCGCTGTCGATTGCGGCATGATCAATCGTCGCCGCCAGATGCTTGCGGGCCATTCGCACCCCGAGCGGCGCGCCGTAATGCTCGATGGTCTCATTATAGTGGGTGATCGCCGCCTCGCGCTGCACCTCAAGCATCGGCGCGACTACCGCCCCGCCGGTTTCGAGCGCCTTCGCCACAGCGCCGGGCAGCCATGGGCGCCCCGTGGCCGCGCGCCCGATCATGACGCCGTCAGCGCCCGATTGTCTCAGCGCGTCGCGCGCGGTCACCGCGTCGACAATGTCGCCATTGACGATCACCGGCAGCGACGTCGCCTCCTTCACCGCGCGCACGGCGGACCAGTTCGCGGTTCCATTATAAAAGTCATTGCGGGTGCGGCCGTGCACGGTCAGCATCTGAACGCCCGCGCTTTCGGCGCGGCGCGCGAGTTCCGGCGCGTTGAGACAATTCCAGTCCCAGCCCAGACGCATCTTCAGCGTCACGGGTTTCGACGTCGCGCCAATCGTCGCCTCGATCATGGTCAGCGCGTGATCGAGATTGCGCATCAGCGCCGAGCCGGAGAGAACGCCGGTCACCTGTCGCGAGGGGCAGCCCATATTGATGTCGATCACATCGGCGCCGGCGGCCTCAGCGAGCCTTGCGCCCTCGGCCATCCAGTGCGGCTCGCGCCCGGCGAGCTGTATCACGAACGGAAAGATCTCGCCATCGCCTTCGGCCCGGCGAACGACATCAGGGCGGCCCTTGATGAGTTCCTCGCAGGCGGTCATTTCCGAGACTACCAGCCCCGCGCCAAACCGCGCGACCGCCCGCCGGAACGGCAGGTCGGAAACGCCCGACATGGGCGCCAGCGCGACGTTGTTTTTGAGACTTATGTCAGCGATTGAAAACATTCTTCACAAGTGTTGTTGGCTTGGCGCGTATTTAGCCGTTAAAGCATGAAGTTACAAATCGCTTTGAGATCACATGCCTAAATACAACACCATCGCCATCATCGTCGCCGCCGGGCGCGGCAGCCGCGCCGGCGCCGGCGGGCCGAAGCAATATCGCGACCTCGCCGGGCGCGCGGTGATCGCGCGGACGGTGGAGGCGTTTCTTTCCCATAATGACATCGACGCCGTGCGGGTGATCATCCATCGCGACGACCGCGAGGAATATGACGCCGCCATGGGCGCGCTCCTGAAATACAAAAAACTGCTCGCCCCCGTCACCGGCGGCGCCGAGCGCCAGGATTCGGTGCGCCTCGGTCTTGAAAGCCTCGAAGCTGAACCGCCGCACCGCGTCCTGATCCACGATGCGGCGCGCCCGTTTATCGACGCGAACACCATCACCCGGGTCATCAACGCCCTCGACAAAAATGACGGCGCCATCGCCGCCCTGCCCGTTCACGACACCATCAAGCGCGAGGGCGCAGACAGGAAGATTTCGGCCACCGTTCCGCGCGAGGCGTTGTGGCGGGCGCAGACGCCGCAGGGCTTTCATTTCGGCAAGATCCTCGCCGCCCAGCGCGCCGCCGAAGGCCAGACTCTCACTGACGATGCTGCGGTCGCTGAAGCCGCCGGATTATCGGTGGCGCTGGTTCCCGGTTCGCCAGATAATATGAAACTGACGCAGGCTGAAGATTTCGGCATGGCCGAGACCTTATTGGGAAGAAAAGCGCAACGGATGGAATATCGCACCGGTCACGGCTTTGACGTTCACGCCTTCGAGGATGGCGACGCCGTCATCATCTGCGGCGTTGAAATTCCGCATGTGAAAAAACTCAAAGGTCATTCCGACGCCGATGTCGGCATGCATGCGCTGACTGACGCCATCCTCGGCGCCATTGGCGAAGGCGACATTGGCGATCACTTCCCGCCATCGGAAGCAAAATGGAAAGGCGCGCCGAGCCATCTGTTCCTGGAAAAGGCGCGTGATCTGGTCGCTGCTCGCAAGGGCAAGATTACTCATTGCGACGTGACGCTCATCTGTGAAGCGCCGAAAATCGGCCCTCATCGCAAGCGCATGCGCGCCGCGCTCGCACTGATTTTGAATATCGACGAACGGCGCGTTTCGGTAAAAGCGACGACCACCGAAGAACTCGGCTTCACCGGACGGCGCGAAGGCATTTCCGCCATGGCGACGGCGACCGTCGCCCTCCCCCTGTCAGAGTAGGAGATTTCCCTTGAAAGAACTCGTCCGCGCCAACAAACCCGCCTTGCTGTCTTTCGTGCAGAGCCTGCTCAATGACGCCGGAATCGAATTCATCCTCACCGACGAACACGCCAGCATCATGGACGGCTCAATCGGCGCGCTGCCCCGGCGCATCCTCGTTTCCGACGATGATTTCGATGCGGCGCGCCAGATCATGCGCGACGCCGATATCGGCGACGAGATCAGCAACACGCATAACAAAAGCTAAAGGCTGACCGTGACCCAAACCCACCGCATCTGGTCGCTCGCCCAGGCCATTATCGACAAGGCCGGCGCTGAAGGCCTGATGGTCGCGGCGGCGGAATCCTGCACTGGCGGGATGGTTGCGGGCGCGCTCACCGACGTGCCCGGCGCCTCGGCGATTTTCGAGCGCGGTTTCATCACCTATTCCAACGACGCCAAGATCGACATGCTCGGCGTTGCGCCGGCGCTGATCGAACGCCACGGCGCCGTGAGCGGGCCCGTCGCGAAAGCCATGGCCGCAGGCGCCCTCGCCCATTCGCGCGCCGACATCGCCGTTTCCGTCACCGGGATCGCCGGACCGTCCGGCGCCACGGACCGCAAGCCGGTGGGTCTTGTCTGGTTCGGACTCGCAGGCCGCAAGGGTCTGATCCGCGCTGAGCGCCGGATTTTCGCCGACGGCTCACGCGACTTTGTCCGAACCAAAGCGACAGAAACCGCGCTGCATCTGATGCTGACGGGTTTGGGCGGGTAACCCGGCGACAAGCGCCGGATTTCATATACCCGGATTTCATATACAATGGCGCGCAGGAAAATTGAGGGAATCCGTATGCATCACCGCTTCATTTCGATTTTGCTCGCCGCCGCATTGTTCATTCCCGCCGCCGTGAACGCGGAGACTCCCGCGCCCGCCGCCTATGATGCGGCGCTCGCCCAGGAGCTCGGCGCCGACGATTACGGCATGCGTCCCTTTGTGTTCGTCATGCTGCGCACCGGCCCCGCCGATGCGGACATCACCGACAAGGATCAGCGCAGCGAGATGTTTCGCGGGCACTTCGCCAATATGGGCAGGCTGGCGGAAGATGGAAAGCTGGTGCTCGCCGGACCGCTGTCAAACGGAACGAACGAGCGCGGGCTGTTCATTCTGAATGTCGCGAGCATTGAAGAAGCGCAGGAATTGCTTGAGGACGATCCGACCATCGCCGCCGGAATTTTCACCGCTGAATATCTGAACTATTACGGCTCGGCGGCGCTGATGAAACTGAATGAGATACACAGCAAGATCCAGAAGACCAGCATCGAATAATCGCGCGCCTCAGCCGTAGACTTCCTCCGCGCGTTTCACGAAGGCTTCGCTCATGCGCGAAAAAGCCTTGTCGAACACCGCCTGCGCCGTCGCCTGCAGCAGAAAATTCTTGAACTCAAACGCAATCTCGAAATCGATCACGGAGCCGCCCTCCGGCTTGTCGGTGAAGCGCCAGCGGTTTTCGAGATTGCGGAACGGCCCGTCCACATAGGCGGCCTCGATGCGTTTGTTTTCAGCATCGAGCCGCACCCGGCTGCGGAAGCGTTCGCGAAAGACCTTATAGGCGACGATCATGTCAGCGGTCAGCGTGCCCGCGCTTTTGTCTTCTTCGATGATGCGCAGGCCGACGCACCACGGCAGGAACTCCGGATAACGCTCCACGTCGGCGACCAGCGCAAACATCTGATCGGCCGTGTAAGGAACATGGGTTTGGGTATGCCGCGACGTCACGCGGCCCGCTTGGCCTTGCGCCCATAGCCGTCGAACAGATCGAGCATGCGCTCCATCCATGACGCGACCGCCTGCGGCGTCTCGAAAACATCATCCGCTGTCGCGATGCGCGGCCACATCAGGCAGCCGGCAACGGTGTAATCGCACAAATTGGGCGCATCGCCGCCGAGAAACCGGAACCGGCCCAGCGGCGCCGACAAAGGCTGCAACACAGCCTCGACCTTTTCTTTCTGGCCGGACTGCGCAGCGATTTCTTCCAGCGCTTTGCCGAACCGCGCTTCGCGGGTCTTGCGGAAATAGGTCTTGTCTTCATCCGCCGCGAGCGCATGCAGGCGCGTCAGCAGCATCGGCGCAACCGCCGGAAAAAACGACGACAGCATCCACATGCGGTAAAACTCCGCCGCCGCTGCTTCGCCCGCCGTCGCGGTGAGCGGCCTGGCTGGATAGTTTTTGTCGAGCCATGCGGTGATGGCGGCGCTGTCTTTGACCGTCTCTTCGCCGTCGACCAGCACAGGCACCTTGCCGTATTCAGCGTCGGGATATTTTTCCTTGTCGGCAAATCCGACGGGAACGGTCTCGAACTCAAGGCCCTTATGCAACAGCGCAAATTTCACAATCCAGCAATAAGGACTGGGCCGCAGCGCCGCATCGCCAAGCGCAAGATCGTAGAGCTTGAGCATCTTAAACGCCCTTCGCCGCCCGCGCCGCCTGCAGCCGCGCGAAATCTTCGCCCGCATGATGCGACGAGCGCGTCAGGGGCGATGACGACACCATGAGAAAACCCTTGGCGCGGGCAAGCGTTTCATAGGACTTGAACTCATCGGGATGAACGAACCGGTCAATGGGCGCGTGCTTGCGGGTCGGCTGCAGATACTGGCCGATGGTGATGAAATCGACGCCGGCGGACCGCATATCGTCCATCACCTGCATGATCTCTTCACGGGTTTCGCCGAGCCCGACCATAATCCCCGACTTGGTGAACATTTTCGGGTCGCGCTCTTTGACTTTTTCCAGAAGGCGCATGGAATTGTAATAGCGCGCGCCCGGACGGATCGAGAGATAAAGTCGCGGCACGGTTTCAAGATTGTGGTTGAACACGTCCGGCGTTGAATCGATAACGATCTCCGCGGCGCCATCCTTGCGCAGAAAATCCGGCGTCAGAATTTCAATGGTGGTGTTCGGCGCGCGGGCGCGAATTTCGCGAACGACCTGGGCGAAATGTTCAGCGCCGCCATCCTCCAGATCGTCGCGATCAACCGAGGTGATGACGACGTGTTTCAGCCCCATCTCCGCGACCGCATCGCCGACATTGGCGGGCTCTTGCGCATCGAGCGGCGCCGGCATGCCGGTCTTTACATTGCAGAAGGCGCAGGCGCGGGTGCAGGTGTCGCCCATGATCATCATGGTCGCGTGCTTCTTGTCCCAGCACTCGCCGATATTCGGACACGCCGCTTCCTCGCAAACCGTGTGCAGGTTTTTCGAGCGGACAATCTCGCGGGTCTCGTTGAAGCCCTTTGAGACCGGCGCCTTGACGCGAATCCAGTCGGGCTTGCGCAGGACGGGCGAGTCTTCGCGTTTTTGCTTTTCGGGGTGGCGGGCCTTGCCGCCAAGAGTGTCTATCAGGGTCGCCATGGCGACCATGTAGCAGCGGCGCCCCGGATTTGTAAGTGGCCGCAGCGGCGAAAGCGGCTCAGTACATCAGCCGCTTCATATCGTCGATGATTTCATCGAAGGCGCGATGGATGATTCCGCCATCCATGGGCTCTCCGAGGGCCACATTGATCGCTTCCCACGCCTCGACAGAGGGGATCATCGGCGCATCGACCACGCGGGCGAGCTTGCCGCCTTCGGTGGAGAATTTCACCACCTCGCGCGAGACTGGCAGGCGCAGCCAGCGCCAGACCCGGCGGCGCATTTCGCCGCTCTGATACAGCGCCCAGCGCGGATCGGAACCGTCCTTCGAAATATCAAAGAACAACGTCTTGAAGTCACCGGCGTCCGCCAGCGCCAGCACGCCATTGGCATGCTCGAAAAAATGCGGCGCCCGGCCATTGCTGAGGAAAGACGATTCGCCGAAGCCGCAGCGCAGATCGGCGATCGCCTTGCGCTTGGCCATCACGCTGGACTGGAATTCATGCACGATCTTCGGCCATTCCTGACGACCGATGACGTAAAGCCCGCCCGCGACCATCACCACCACCGCGCCGGCGATCTGCACCGTCAGCCACGGCCCGCCCGAATAATAGGCGAACGCCATGGTCACCGGCGCCAAAAGGGCGAAGGCGGCTGCGATGGGCCGTTTGAAACTCACCAGATCTTCGCGCGCATAATCGTTCACATTGTCGGAATACTCCGCAGCGTGCTTGAGACGCGCAACAACCGGTGCAGGGATGTCTACTCGCGCAGTGGTCAGCATGTCGTCCTCACAATAAAAAGCTCAAGAGAACGATGGCCGGTAAAATTTTCCGCGCGTTTAAAACCTTAAGGCCAAATTGAATTTCATTGTTGAAAGCCGCGCGCGGCAAAGGATTGTATTGTTAACACCTGCCGCATTTCCGCCTTAATTGGGCGCCGTTTCGCCTTAAAGCGGCCCACTCTACAAGGGTATAGCCGTGCGCCTGAACACTTTGCGGATCGAGAAATTTGTAATCACCCGGTCGACGCCCGGAAGCCGCGTCAAAATCTCGGTGTGAATGCGTTCATAGTCGGCGCCGTCGCGGCAAAGTATGCGCAACAGATAATCCGAAAGACCCGCCATCAGGTAACACTCCATGATTTCGCGATGGAGCGTCACCGCTTTTTCAAATGCAGTGAGCGTCGCCTGTTGCTGATTTTTAAGAGTCGCCTGAACGAAGACAGATGTCTCCAGCCCGGCTTCGCGCTCATCGACGATGACGACCTGCTGGGTGATGACGCCGGTGCGCCAGAGTTCCTTCACCCGCTTGTGGCAGGCCGAAGGAGACAGTCCGACCCGCTCGCCAAGCTCGGTGAACGGCGCCTGGCCATCCTCCTGCAGCACCTTCAGGATCGCCCGGTCGAACCGGTCCATAGCGCGAATCTCATTCATCCAATCGGCCTTTTTATGAATTTCGTGTCGATTTATAGCGTAAAGGCCGAAAGATATCAAAAATATACTCGGAAAAGTGAATATAGTTCGCGCCAAATCAACCTCGGGAGGATCCCATGCTGGTAGGCGTTCCAAAGGAAATCAAAAACCACGAATACCGCGTCGGGCTCGTTCCCGGCAGCGTCCGCGAATATGTCCAGACCGGCCATGAGGTGCTGGTCGAAACCGGGGCCGGGGCCGGCATCAAGGCGAGCGACGCCGATTACGTCGCCGCCGGCGCCAAGATCGCGCCGGATGCGAAAACCGTATTCGCCAAGGCGGACATGATCGTCAAAGTGAAAGAGCCGCAGCCCGGCGAATGGGTGCAGCTCCGCGAAGGACAAATTCTGTACACCTATCTTCACCTGGCGCCCGATCCCAAGCAGGCGCGCGGATTGATGGAGTCGGGCGTCACCGCCGTTGCTTATGAAACCGTAACCGATCCCTGGGGCGGCCTGCCGCTGCTGGCGCCCATGAGCGAAGTCGCAGGACGCCTTTCGATTCAGGCGGCAGCTTACGCACTGACCGCGCATCAGGGCGGGCGCGGACTGTTGATGGGCGGCGTTCCCGGCGTCTTGCCGGCGAAAGTGCTGGTCATTGGCGGCGGCGTCGTCGGCACCCATGCAGCGCGCATGGCGGTCGGTCTCGGCGCTGACGTGACGATCCTCGATCGCTCCAACCGCCGCCTCGCTGAACTCGACGAGCTGTTCGAAGGCCGCGCGAAGACGCGGTATTCAACCTATGAAGCGCTGGATGAAGAAACCGATGTGGCTGACGTTGTCGTCGGCGCCGTGCTGATCCCCGGCGCGTCGGCGCCGAAACTCGTCACCCGCGAAATGCTGAAAGGCATGAAAGCCGGTTCGGTGCTGGTCGATGTGGCCATTGATCAGGGCGGCTGTTTCGAAACCTCGCACGCCACCACCCATCAGGATCCGACCTATGTGGTCGACGATGTCATCCATTATTGCGTGGCCAACATGCCGGGCGCCGTGCCGCTGACTTCCTCCCACGCCCTTAACAATGCGACCCTCGGATTTGGCCTACAGCTCGCCAACAAGGGCATTGGCGCATTGAAGGAAAACAAGCACCTGCGGGACGGTCTCAACGTCCATAAGGGCCATGTGACCTATAAGGCGGTGTCGGAAGCGCTGGACTGCGCCTATATGCCGGCCGCAGACGCCCTCAACGCCTGATCAGGCTCGATTTTCCCGCCCGGAGGCGGCGTTTTTCCGCCGTCTCCGGGTGGCAAACCGCTGTTGCGGCGCCACAAATGTCGGCCCCTCGCGAAATTATTACCTCATCGTAAGACATTCCGGCTTTGTTCGTCCGGAAAAGCGCTTGCGGTTTCACGCCGGTCAGGCGCATATTCCGCACCGGAGAGAGGGTGCCAGCCATGCAGATCGCCAGAATCACGATTCTCGCAGCCGCGATGTCTATCGGGTTCAGCATGGGTGCGGCTCACGCCAGCGCCAAAGCCACTCCTGCTCCCGAACCCGTCGCGGAATTCATCACCATAGACGCCGAAGCTAGCAAATCGAGGATATTCGATTTCAAAGGCGTGTTGCACAGCTTCTCCCGCGCCGAGCCGGCTGAGACTACGACGCTCGCCAGCAAGGAAACGCACCCGGAAGAGTGTCCGGAAGAAAAGCAGAAGTCCAAGGCGACTGAAACCAAAAAGTCCAAGGAAGGCTCTGAGCAGCAACCGCAGGGACCGGAACCGATCTACTTCGCGTTCTAGATTTTCAAATTTTTGAATTGCTTCACAACGGCGCCGTTAGCGCCGTTTGTTTTTATTCGCGCACCTGTTCAGAACTCGCAACCGGTTTGCGCGGCTTGGCGCCGGCTGCAAGTTTCAGATCATTGCCGTAGCGACCGCGCCGCAGCCGGTAGATGACGATGATGATTCCGGACAAGGCAAAGACAAAGCCCGACGCGGCGAACAGTTGCAGCCACCAGCTATTGAAGTTTGTACGCTCATCATAATCCATAATGTGCAGCGCCCAGAAGAAGTCGTAAACACGCCAGATGTCGTTGCGCCGTGCGCGAACCTCGCCCGTGTCGGGAGAAACATAGATGCGCGTGTGCAGACGGTCGTCGAGATCCATGCGCCAAACAGGCGTCGCGCCGCGATATTCGTGGGGCGGATGGGTCATCAGCGCCGCGCTGATGATCTTGCCCGCGCCCACATAATCCTGCTCGGCCACCTTGCGCGCCTGCGCCTCTTTCAGCGGCGTGATCTTCTCGCCGCTTTGCGCGTCGTACATCGCCGCCGCGCCGCCGGGCCATGTCGCCAGATAGACGGGGCGGCCCATGAAGCGACGAAGCTCGACGGAGGTGACGCCTTCGGCCTGTGCAATAATGCCGCCGGGCGAAGCATAGGCCGCCGCGTCCAGCGCAATCGGTTCGGAAACAAACGTGCTGGTTTCCCCGCGCACCAGTTCAATCGGAAAAATGCTCATCACGACGCCGCTGGCCATCCACAGCAGCACCTGAACGCCAAGCAGCAAGCCCGCCCAGAGGTGAACGCGCTGCACGATCGTTTTGAGTTTCATTCCTTGCCCGCGGCGGTTTCTGCGACGCCCTTGCCGGCGATGTCAGAGGCCGACAGCGGCGTTGTGAGCAGCGTTTCAAATGCGTCCCAGCGGCTGCGTCCGTTCACGGCGTTGCGCGCGACATAATCCGCCGCCAGGTCGCGACCGAGATTGTAGTTCAGCACATAGCCGCGATAGGTCTCGATGAATCGAATGCTTTGTTCCGCGCGTTCGCGCGATTCCAGCCGGTATTTCACGCTCAACTCTATCGCTTGATCGCGGCTGATGCGGCCGTCGAGATAATCGCGCGCGATCATATTGCGGGCATGGGAAAGTTTTTCCCGCAATTCGTTGAGCGCTTCCAGTTTCGCAGCTTCCGCCGGATCGAGCCCGGCGATGGGAAACAGGACATCGCGTTCAAACGCTATTTTCTCCGCGCCCGGAAAAGCGAGTTCGATGCCGTAATTGGCCGATCCTTCCGCCGTCACCGAAAGCGGCGAGAATAATGGATAAACGGAATACTCGATCCAGCCCGCGCCGTTGAGCAGATCGCGCTCCAGCAGCACATTCCAGGTGTGATGACCGGGATAGCCCTCGTGGCAACCCAGATCGACAGCGCGGTCGATAATGATCGGAAAATCCGTATTGACCTGAATGAGGCTTTCATGGCCGCCCTGATACCAGTTGTAACCGCTCCAGGGTTTGTCCGTCACGAACTCAAGACGAAAGCGTTCATCGTCTGGCAGATCATACTGAGCCAGCGTGCGTTTGCGGCACTCGGCGATAGCCGCATCGAACACCTCTTGCAGCTTGTCAGAAGGCACCGCCAGCGAATTGCGGAATGCGTCAACGCGGTCGGCGAGCGTTCCCTCGCCCGGCAACAACGCGTCGATTTCAACCAGCGCCGCGTCGAATTCCGCCATATCATATTGAGGCGCGACGACATCGTAGAGCAGCCGCGTTTCTTCATCGAAGGAGAAGGTGCGGCCCTTGACCATTTGAATGCGGGTCAGCGCCGCGCGCGTGAGTTTTTCCAGCATGGCGCCGCGTATGGAGGCTTCCTCTCCATTCGCGCGGGCAACGGAAATAAGAAGTCCTTGCGCATCCTGCTCGAGCTGGTCGAGAGACCGCGCTTCAGATTTCGCCGCCTCGGCCCATTCTTCGGGACCGTGATAGGCGTCGACAAACGCAGCATCATGTTCGCCGATGCCGAGCGAGAGTTTGACGAAGGCTTCGCCGAGCGCGTTCAGGCTGGCGGCGGATTTTTCCGCAGCGACATATCGGTCAGGTTCGGTTTCCGGCGCCGCTTCAACCGCCGCCATCTTGGCGGCCGCATTCTCGGCCGATGATTGATCGCCGCCACACGCCGCAAGCGCGGCGCCGGCGCACAAGAGGGCCCATCCGGCGGCGATCTTCATCATTGCGCGGACTTAAGCGGCCGTGCCGGAGAAAGTCGAGGAGCCGAACGCGCCAAGCTTCACCGTGCCGGAAATCGCATCGCCTTCGGTCTTGCCGGCAAACTCAAGCGTGATCGGCATGGGCGAGGTCACCTTGGCGTGCCAGCTCAGCGTGTCGCCGTCGACTTTGCCGTTCTCAATCGCAGACGAACCGGCCGCGCCGGACATTTCACCGGTCAGCGCGCTTCCATCCTGCTTGAGGGTGAGCGTTGCGTTCTGGTCGCCCATGGGCGTTTTGATGGTGATGTTCCACTTGCCGTCTACAGCCATGCTTGATCTCCTGTAAGTCCTGTTTGGAAAGGGTTTTGGTCGCGCCGAACCTTAGCGATTGCGCCCGCCCGCGCAAGGCCCGCATGCAGATCGAATGCGCCTGCGAAAAGCCGGGTCAGCGCACCAGCTTGACGCGGTCTCCGGCGCGCAACGCCTCGTTCGGGCCAATGGCGTTCATCACCCGGAAGCGCTCCTCTTTATACGCGTCGAACGCCATGGTGCGCGCGATGCTGGCGGGCGTGTCGCCGCGCTGCACCGTCACCACATCGACGCGAGTCGCGGGCGGCGTGTTGGCGGACTGCATGGAAACCGCACGCAGGCTTTGCACGCTGCTGGTGATTTGCGGCTGCAACTGCCGCGATGCGTTAGCGGGCGAGACCCACAGGAAGATATAGTTCATCGTTCCCTGCCAGCGGACAACATAGGCGGTGACATCGACGACGCCGCTCTGCGTGTTGGCCTGAGCCTGTCCCACTGCGCCGGTGCGCCCGCCAATGGTCATCGCCCGCGACGCGCCGAGATTGACGCCGAGGCTTTCCGACAGGGGTCCGTCGATAATCTGCTGCGGGCTTTCGCTCGCCGTTGCGCCGGTGAACTGCATCTGCGCGCCGGTCTGGGCCGAGCGCGCCAGCACCGCCGTTGAAGAATTCTGCAATTCAAATCCCGCCGGCACGGTAAAGGCGATGCCGATGGTCGGATGGATAAAGTCGCGGCCGCGAATAAAGCCCTGCTTCACCGGATCGTCGCCATAGAGCATGCCCTGGATATTGGCGAGATAAACGTCGCGCTCCCGGCCTGCGCCGCTGCCCGCGCCCTGAACCTGCGCTTCCTGCGCCGCGCGGCGCACGCGCTCCGGCGTGTTCGGGTGGGTCGAGAGAAATTCCGGCGGACGTTCCGCGCCGGCGATCTGGCCTTCAAGCGCCGACCATTTGCCGAGCGTGTCAAGAAACTCCGCCTGCCCGATGGGATCGTACCCGGCTGCGGCCAACATCCGTACGCCAACCATATCGGCTTCATATTCCTGCGTGCGAGAGAATTTCAGCAGGTAAAGCTGCGCCGCCTGTCCCGCCATCTGCGCCGTGTCCTGATCGCCGGTAAGGATCGCCACGGCGGCGGCGCCAATGCCGGCGAGATTGGTACGGCTGACGCGCTGCGCCGTGTGGCGCTCATAGATGTGGCCGATCTCGTGGCCGATGACGCCGGCGACTTCCGCTTCGCTGTTCGCCAGCGCCAGCAGCCCGCGCGTCACATAGACATGACCGGGCAGCGCCATGGCGTTGACCACCGGACTGTCGAGCAGCGTGATTTTCACCGGCGCCTGCGGCGCGTCGGGGAATTCTCCCGCTGCGATCAGCTTGTCATGGATGCGCCGCACATAAGCCGTCAGTTGCGGATCGTTCATCTCGCCGCCGAACGCCGCGACGATTTTCGGATGTTCCTGATTGCCGAGCGCAAGGCCCTGCTCGTCGGAAATGCCGAGCGGCCCGCCCGTCGACGCGCATGAGCCCACCGCCAGCGCGGTCGCGCCGGCCACAATGTTGCGTATGATTGATTTGACCCGTCCCACGGCATCCTCCCGGTTTCGCACCCGCAGGGAGTCTAGCACATCACGCGTCGGAACAAAGGCGGCGGCTATCCGATCACCATCCTACGAGACGCCCCTTTTCTTCATCCTGAGGGGCAAACCGAAGGTTTGGCGTCTCGAAGGACGAAGAATAGGGGCCCTCAGGATGAGGCGATGCGGATTTTTCGCCCGGCGCTGCTCAGGCTTTAGGCTTGTTGCGGCGCCAGACTTCCATGGCCTGGGAGATGGCGAAAGTTTCGCGGTATTTCGGCGAGTCCGACGGGCGCGGCGGCCGGTCGCGGGTCAGCTCCATGATTTCGGCGAGCTTGTTATGCGCCGCCCCCGCCTGCCCTGCGCCGATATAGGCATGGAGTTCGATCAGCGCATCGGACAACGGATCGCCGGCGCGAATGACGAAGTAGGGCTCGTCCTCGGCGAGATCGTCATAGCAATCGAATTTCGACTTGTTGGCTTTCGAGCCGACGGGCGCGGGCATGGGGGTGCACTCCGTTTGAGACGTTTATGTTGCGCGATTCGCTGTGTTCAATCAGACGGCAAGGCTTTCGCGCCATCTTTAACAGCTGCGAAGCGTATTAAGCCCTCGCGGACAAAAATATCCGCCTTGAAAGGAAGATCGCAAGGATCAGGATAACCAGCGAGCCGATGACGGCGGGCGCCAGGGCGCTCTTAATCGCCTTCTCGGTTGAAAGAATATCCGGCATCCCGGTCTGCCAGAGCACCCACTCACCGCCGATGTCGGACGCGAGCGACGGATGTCCATTCACCAGCATGATATAGGCGTCGTCATTGTCAGGATTGATGCGTACCGACACGTTGATGGCTGGCTCATTTGCGCCGTCATGCCCGTATATGAAATCGCCGGATTTTGTCGGTGCAAACAAGATGGTCCCAAGCCCCCAGATCGGACTGCCGAAAACATGAGCCTCCGGCTGGCGCATGGAAGCGAGCGTGGCCGGCTGCAGGATGAACCTGTCGCCTTCATTTGTAAGCGCGGTGACAAGCTTGAGAAGGTCGGCGACGGAGCTTGAAAAGCCGGTCGCGCCCGCGGCGGCGTACTGAAACTGCGGCGCGAGCGCGCCGGAAGCGTCAAAGGACTGGGTTGCGCCCTCGATATCGCCGATGAACCGGAAAGACGATTGCGTCATACCGAGCGTCGCAAGCATGTTGTCGCGAATGAAACTTTCATAATCCTGACCGGAAACTTCTTCGATCAGAAGCTGCAGGATGAGATATCCGCCGCCCGAATAGACGAACTCCCCGCCCGGTTCCGCACCAACTTCAATGCTGACGTCGCGCCCTGACGAGGCCCGTGGGTTCGCCAAGGTTTCCTCCACGGACAACAGCGTTTCATCGGCGGCGTAGTCGCCGAAGCCTAGTCCGTCCGTCAAGCCAGCCATGTGACTCAATAAGCGCCTTACGCTGACGCCGCTTTCGTCAAAGGGGCCGTCAGGCAGGCTCCACCGCGTCAGATAGGCAGAGACCGGCTCGTCGAGAGAAATTTTTCCTTCGTCGACGAGTTTCATCACCCCAAAAGCGGTGATCCACTTGCTGAAGGACGCCGTGGGAAACACCGTCTGCGCGTCGATTTCGCGCTCAGTCGGCGCATAATACTCGCCGGCGACTTCGCCATCGCGGATGAGAATGAACGCCGCATTACCGGCATTGTTGTCGTCTATCAGTTGCGTCGCTTCAGCGAAAAACGCTTCGTGGTCGCCCTTCTCGGCGATCGGCGTCATCCACCAGCCGTAGAGCCCCCCAAAAACAGCCAACGCACACCAAGCGCCGATCGCCGCGATAGCGCCGAGCGCAAATAATCCAACCTTTAAAATCTTCATGCCGCCCCTCAGAGAATTCGCTCAAAAATCAGCCCGAAACGCAGCTATATGCCGACGCGCAGACTGTTCGCCTACAGAGCAAGATAGGCAGTCGGCGAGGCGAGACAACAAAAAACCCCGCATAAGGCGGGGTTTTTTCATAGTTATCCAGGAAAGACCTTAATTTCCTCGACCTTGACGGATGCTTGAGCTTCCTCAGCGCCTTGGCTTCGATCTGGCGGATGCGTTCACGCGTCACTGAGAATTGCTGGCCGACTTCTTCGAGCGTGTGGTCAATGTTCATGCCGCCGGTAAATTTTTGTGCGCTACCACCGCCCATTCTTTGCTCGAACTACGCCATTGACGCCTTATTCTAGAAGGATTCAAGAATCACGCTTTGCGTAACAAAATCAACTCGCTAACTTAGCGACATCCCCAAGAAAAAATCCCGACATTAACGCCCCGTGATTCCGCTATTGAATGGACAAAAACCATGTCAATCTCGCGGCATCATCCATTCAATTTGAGGATGATTAAACCTCCCCAGAACGGGGATAGAAGGGGTATAGAATGTACACTGAACTCAAAGTCAAATTGCGCCATGCGTGTTTCGCCACATGCCTGGTTGCTGCGACAGTTTGCGGCGCGCCCGCTGGGGCGCAGAGTCTCAAGAATTCGGTCATCCATTACGACGCCGGAAACCAGACAGAGTATTTTCAGAAGTGGGCTAATATTTACGGGCCGCTTGAATTGGCTGCGGGCGGAACGCTCAATGTCACGAATCAAGGCGTAACGGTGGCCGCCGCGCCGTTTCATGTCGGCGCCGATTTCAGCGTATTCGATCATCTTAAGTACATCGCAATTAGCACCGAGACGTTTCCAGTGCCGGAACACGGTTCGTTGGAGTTTAGCGCCGAAATCACCGCACAAACGCCTGGCACGATATCACAACGGTTGATCCAGGGCTGCTATGGCCCTCCCGGATCTTATGCATGGGTCGGCGCGCCCTGCGATGTTCCCTATACGGAAGTCGCGCGGCAAGGCCAGCAAGCCGGCGTCGTCCTTAATATGATCAATTTCGAAACAGGACAATTGTTCGACTGGTTCGTTTCCGGCGACACGGCTTTTGCGTTAATTGAACGCCTTCCCACAACGGTGACGGGAAGCCCAGGCACCCCATTATCGCTCGCCTATACTCAGATCATTGCCGAAACCCCCCTTAAACCCGGCAAGAAACACAAAGTGTCTATTCGCTATTCCCGCGGGCCTGATGCGTCATATGTCGAGTATTTTCTTGACGGAACCCTGTTTGCGCGTGTCGACAATGTCGGCGTACCTCTCGACAAGCAGGGTGTGCCTTACACCGGCTATGCCCCTTCTCCTGGCGACGGCGAGCCGCTGAAAGACAGGCTGAACTCTTTTGTCATCGGTCACGGGCTCTTCAGCTTGCTGGACGCCTTTCCGTATCAACATCCGGATGCGCCTGAGCTGAGCGTTTCGATTCCCCTCTCCGAACGCCTGTTTGGTCAAGGCGCTATTGGCACGTGGGACAAGTTCAAAGTCACCACGAAAGTCGAGTAGAACTTTCGTTTGATAAAAATCCAAACGACGCAGCGGCGGATAATTCGCAAAAAGCGCGGACTATCCGCCGCTAGATTATTAGTCGGTAAGCCGTAACCGCAATCATGCGATCACAATCAATTGCACGCTCTCCAATAAAGCGGCTTCCGTAAAGTGTCTGTGAATCTGTTCACCCCGCGCACAATCTTCGCGCTTGCAGGCAGTGCAGTCCAACATCTCCTATCGTACGGTAGTTAAAAAAAGCCCCGGACAATGCCGGGGCTTCTCTTAATTATCCAAAAAGCTTCGCAGCTTCCGTGACCGGCTCGGATGCTTCAGTTTCCGCAGCGCCTTCGCCTCGATCTGGCGGATGCGTTCGCGCGTCACTGAGAACTGCTGGCCGACTTCTTCGAGCGTGTGGTCGGTGTTCATGCCGATGCCGAAGCGCATGCGCAGGACGCGCTCTTCGCGCGGCGTCAGCGAGGCGAGCACGCGCGTCGTCGTCTCGCGCAGGTTCGACTGAATCGCCGCATCGATGGGCAGGATCGTGTTTTTGTCCTCGATGAAATCGCCGAGATGGCTGTCTTCCTCGTCGCCAATCGGCGTTTCAAGGGAGATCGGTTCCTTGGCGATCTTCATCACCTTGCGGACCTTTTCGAGCGGCATCGAAAGTTTTTCGGCGAGCTCTTCCGGCGTCGGCTCGCGGCCGATCTCGTGCAGCATCTGGCGCGAGGTCCGAACAATCTTGTTGATCGTTTCGATCATGTGCACCGGAATGCGGATGGTGCGCGCCTGATCGGCGATGGAGCGGGTGATCGCCTGACGGATCCACCAGGTCGCGTAAGTCGAGAATTTGTAGCCGCGGCGATATTCGAATTTATCGACCGCTTTCATCAGGCCGATATTGCCTTCCTGAATAAGGTCGAGGAACTGCAGGCCGCGATTGGTGTATTTTTTCGCAATGGAAATAACGAGGCGGAGGTTCGCTTCGACCATTTCCTTCTTGGCGATGCGCGCTTCGCGCTCGCCTTTCTGCACCATGGACACGATGCGGCGGAAATCCTGAACGGTAAGACCCGTCTCGGTCGCCAGCTCACCGATCTCGTCGCGAATATTCAAGACCTGATTTTCACCGCGCTTGACGAAATTCTGCCAGCCCTTGCCGGTTTTTTTCGACACGCGCTCAAACCATTCCGGGTCGAGCTCGGCGCCGATATAATCGGAGAGGAATTCCTGACGGTTGACGCCGTAGGAATCGGCGAGCCTCACCAGCTTGCCTTCGAGCGCCATCAGGCGGCGGTTGATGTCGTAAAGCTGTTCGACCAGCGCTTCGATCCGCTGGTTATTGAGGCGCACCGAGCGAACGCGCTCGACAATGTCTTTCTGAAGCTTTTTGAAGCGCCGCGACTGAGACGAGGTCAGGTCGTCGCCCTTCAAATGCTCCTCGATCATGATGTCCTGAAGACGGCGCAGCTTTTTGTAGTCGTCGGAAATCTGGTCGAAAGTCGCCATGACGCCGTCGCGCAGTTCCGATTCCATGGCCGACAGCGACAGCGCGCCCTCGTCGAAATCATCCTCGTCATCTTCGGCGCCTTCGGCCTTTTCCGCTTCCTCACGATTGACGCGCTCGGCGACTTCCGGCTGCGTCATGTCGGGGCGCGCTTCCGGCCCGCCGCCATAGGTGGCGTCGAGGTCGATAATATCGCGCAGTAGGACGCGGCCTTCCTGAAGTTCGTCGCGCCAGACGGTGATGGCTTCAAAGGTCAGCGAGCTCTCGCACAGGGCGCGGATCATCGTCTCGCGGCCGGCCTCGATGCGCTTGGCGATGGCGATCTCGCCCTCACGTGAGAGCAGTTCGACCGTGCCCATCTCGCGCAGATACATGCGCACCGGATCATCGGTGCGGTCAGCCGAGGCGCCGGTATTGGTGGTGACCAGCCCGCCGGATTTCTTTTCATCCTTGACGGCGACGGCGCGCGATTTCGGCGCAGCTTCTTCCTCGCCATCGGCATCATCGTCGCTGGAACTATCGTCTTCTTCGTCTTCTTCATGTTCGACGACATTGATGCCCATCTCGGAAAGCTGGGCCATGATGTCTTCGATCTGTTCCGAAGAGACTTCTTCGGACGGCAGGACCTTGTTCAACTCGTCATAGGTGACATAGCCGCGCGACTTCGCCGACTTGATCAGCTTTTTGACGTCCGCATCGGTAAGATCGAGGATCGGGCCATCGCCCGGTTCCGCCGCTTCCGTCTCTTTCGTCTTTGTCGCCGCCGCTGCTTTTTTCGCCATCTTCACAAAATCCTTAACGACCGAACTTTTTCTCTACGGTCTTTTTCATCTGTTCGAGCGCATCCGTGAATCGCCGGGGAGAGTCACCCTCATCGGCATCCGCCTCATGCCGGTTCGAATTGATCATCTCCTCGCGCGCCGCCGCCGCAGCCTTCCACGCGCTATCGCCATCCGTGAATATCTGAGACGCCGAGCGGGCCACCTCCTGCTTGAGGGTTGATTCAAACAGGTGATGGGCCAGGGCGTTCGCAAACCCCTGTTCTACCTCGTCGATCTCTGTGTCGGGGCGGAGGAATCTATGCTTTTTGAGCTGGGGATCATGTGTCGCCCGCTCCAATGTGCCTGCCGCGCCAGTTTTGGTGAGATGGCTCTTCAGCCCAGCGCTGTCAAGGGCCGGGTCTGTGGAAATCGCCGTCAGAACCTCCCCCAGCAGGGCCTGCAGGCCGGAATCGGCGAGATCGAGGGCGCAAAACGCCGCTTCATGCCGTTCGATCAACTCAGGGTGGTTGATCGCGGCCATGACGAGGCTCGCCTCGCGCACCCATTGCGACGGGCTTTTCAGCCCCGGCGTCGGGCGCGGCGGCGGGGCGAATCGGAAGCCCTGGCCCTTTTGGCCAGGCGCCCGGGCGCCATAGCCGCCCGGCCGGAAACCGCTTTGACCGCCGCGATAAGGGTTCGGGCTTTGCGCCGGGCCGGGCCGCTCCGGCGGGCGAAACTGCGCATCGAGACGCAGGCGCAATTCATCGCCATAGGCGCTGCGCACATCCTTGTCGGCGATCGCCTTCACCAGCTCGCGCATATGCGACTTCAGCGCTGCGCGCCGCTCCGGCGTGTCGAGGTCGCGGGTCGTGGTTTCGCGCTCCCAGAGGACATCGACCAAAGGCCGCGACGCAGCCAGCGCCTCGTTCATGGCGCCTGCGCCTTCGCTGCGGATGAGATCGTCGGGGTCCTGTCCCTGCGGCAAAAAGACAAAGCTCAGCGACTTGCCCGGCTTTAACATCGGCAATGCTCTGTCTACGGAGCGGTAGGCTGCGTTGAGACCGGCGCTGTCGCCGTCAAAACACAAGACCGGTTCATCGGATGCGCGCCACAGCAGCGCGAGCTGATCTTCGGTCAGCGCCGTGCCCAATGGCGCCACGGCGCGTTTGATGCCTGCGCCCCAGAGCGCAATGACATCCATATAACCTTCGCAGACGATCAAAGGCTGCTTGTCTTCGGCGGCGGCGGCGCGGGCGGCGGTGATGTTGTAAAGCACCGAACCCTTGTGAAAGAGCGGCGTTTCCGGCGAGTTCAAATATTTCGCGCGGGCGTTCGGGTCCATCGCCCTGCCGCCAAACGCAATCACGCGGTCGCGCGTGCCGAGAATCGGAAACATGATGCGGTTGCGGAACCGGTCATAGCTGGCGCCGCCATCTTCGGGTTTGATGAGAAGGCCAGCCTCGACCAGCACATCGTCCGTGAACCCCTTATTCAAGAGATAGTCTTTCAGCGCGACGCGGCTGTTGGGCGCAAAGCCGATGCCGAATGCATCGATCTGCGCATCGGTGACGCCGCGCCCGCGCAGATAATCGAGCGCCTCGCGCCCGTCGGTCCGGTGCAGCATCTTCTGAAAATAGACAGCCGCCGCCGCGCAGGCTTCTTCCAGCCCCTGCGCCTTTTCCGCCCGCGCCGCCTCGGCCGGGCTTTCGGCCGGCAGAACCAGCCCCGCATCCGCCGCCAGCCGCTCCACCGCTTCCGGAAAAGACAGGCCCTGCGTTTCGATCAGGAAGGTGATGATGTCGCCATGGTTCTGGGTCGAAAAACAGTGATACGACCCGCGCCGGTCATTGACGGTGAAAGACGGCGTTTTTTCAGGCTTGAACGGCGACAGCCCCCAATAGGCGTTGCCGCGCTTTTGCAGCTTCACATATTTCCCGATGACCTCGGACGGCCGCAGGCGCGACTTCAGTTCATCGAGAAATTCAGGGGTGAAACGGGCCATGGATTCTATATATAAGGGGCGTCGCCGAGATATAGGGGCAACGGCCGGACGCGCCTAGCGCCAGCGTTAACGGCTTTTCCCCATCCGCCCCCTTGCCAAAGTCGCAAAAACCGCGCACTGCCCCGCCTTATGACGCAACGCACAATACCGCTCCGCAATATCGCCATCATCGCCCACGTCGATCATGGCAAAACCACGCTCGTCGACGAGATGCTGCGCCAGTCCGGCGCCATCCGCGAGGGCTCCGACATGGCCGAGCGCGCCATGGATTCCAACGACATCGAGCGCGAGCGCGGCATTACGATTCTGGCCAAGTGCACCAGCGTCCTTTGGGAAGGCGACCATGAGGGCGGCGTCAGGCTCGACGAGCCGGTGCGGATCAATATCGTCGATACGCCGGGCCACGCCGATTTCGGCGGCGAGGTCGAGCGCATCCTCTCCATGGTCGACGGTTGCCTGCTGCTGATCGACGCCGCCGAAGGCCCGATGCCGCAAACCAAGTTCGTCCTCTCGAAGGCGCTGGCGCTGGGCCTGCGCCCGATCCTCGTCATCAACAAGGTCGACCGCCCGAGCGCCGATCCGGACGCCGCGCTCGACGCCGCGTTCGATCTCTTCGCCGCGCTCGGCGCCTCGAACGAACAGCTCGACTTTCCGGTCATTTACGCGGCGGGCCGCGACGGCTGGGCCGACAAGACCCTGGATGGCCCGCGCGAAAATCTGAACGCGCTTTTTGAAACCGTAGTCGCGCATGTGCCCGCGCCGCAAATCGCCGAAGGCGGCGCGCAGGCGCCGTTCAAAATGCTGGCGACGACGCTCGAGGCCGATCCCTATCTCGGCCGCATTCTGACCGGCCGGGTTGTTTCAGGCATCGCCAAGCCCGGCGTCACCATGAAAGCGCTGTCGCGCGCCGGCAAACTGGTCGAACAAGCCCGCGTCACCAAGGTCCTCGCCTTTCGCGGCCTGAAGCGCCAGCCGGTGGAGGAAGCTCTGCCCGGCGACATCGTCGCCATTGCCGGTTTCTCCAAAGCTTCCGTCGCTGACACGTTGTGCGACCTCGCCAATACCGAAGCCTTGCCGTCGCAGCCGATCGATCCGCCGACGCTCTCCATCACCATCGCGCCGAACGACTCGCCGCTGGCGGGCCGCGAGGGAGACAAAGTTCAGTCACGCGTCATTCGCGAACGCCTGATGCGTCAGGCCGAAGGCGACGTCGCCATCTCCGTCACCGAGACCGAAGCGAAAGACGGTTTCGAAGTGGCTGGCCGCGGCGAGCTGCAGTTGGGCGTCCTGATCGAAAATATGCGCCGCGAAGGTTTCGAACTGGCGGTGTCGCGTCCGCGCGTCGTCACCCGTCTCGACGACGATGGCAAAGTGCTGGAACCCATCGAAGAGATCGTCATCGACGTTGACGATGACTATTCCGGCGTCGTCATCGAAAAACTGTCGCAGCGCAAAGCCGAACTCGTCGAGATGAAACCGGCGGGCGCGGGCAAGACGCGCCTCATCATGCACGCCCCGTCGCGGGCGATGATCGGCTATCACGGCGAATTCCTCACCGACACGCGCGGCACCGGCGTGATGAACCGCTCCTATCTTGAACACGCCCCGCACAAAGGCGCCATCGACAGCCGCCGCAATGGCGTTTTGATTTCAAACGGCGACGGCACGGCGGTTCCTTATGCGATCTGGAATCTCGAAGAACGCGGCGTCATGTTCATCTCGCCGGGCGAAGCGCTTTATGAGGGCATGATCGTCGGCGAGAACGCCAAGCCCGACGATCTCGACGTCAACCCGCTAAAGGCGAAACAGCTCACCAATATGCGCGCCTCGGGCAAGGACGAAGCGGTGAAACTCACCCCGCCCAAACGCATGACGCTGGAACAGGCGATCGCCTATATCGGCGACGATGAGCTGGTCGAGGTGACGCCAAAATCGATCCGCCTGCGGAAGATCGCGCTGAAGCCGCATTTGCGGAAAAGACGGGCGAAGGATAACGCTTAAGGCTTCGCTTGCCAGCCATCCTTCGAGACGCAAAAAATCCTTCATCCTGAGGAGGCGCTTTAGCGCCGTCTCGAAGGACGAAGGATTTTTTGCTCCTCAGGATGAAGGTGGGGCTTAATTAACGGGGACTGGAGCCTCAGTTCACCCTACTCCACATGCTCATATTCCCACCAGAACGGGATCGCGTCATCGTCCATGATGGCGCGCGCGAGTTCGGGATAAATGAGCTCGGCGCGGACGCTGTTTGACAGCATGACGATGCAGCGCTTCGTTTTTTCCTGACAGACCGCAAAATTGCCTGTCCATGGATTGTGCCCGCCCTTGAACCAGGAAAGTCCGTGTTCGCCTTGATAGGTGACGAGGCCAAGCCCTGCCGCAAGCGAACTTTCTTCACCGCGTGCATCGAACGTGTCCCACAGCGTCGGGAACTGATGGGCGGTGGTGATGGCCAATTGCGGCCGAACGAACTCCGCGCGGCTTTCTGCGCTGAGCCCTTCGCTGCGCACCATGCCGGCCCACATCTTCGCCTGATCGGCGATGGTTGTATCCATGGAGCCAGCCGCGCTGACGCCGCTGCGTTCGTCATGAGGCTCGAAAGTCCCATCCATGGCATAGCCATCGGCGAGATTGTCCGCGAAGTCCTCGCGCCATTGCATCGACGTGTTCGGCATGTCGAAACGGTCATAAATCCGCCTCTGCATCTCCTGTTTGACGTCGAGCCCGAGGCCGTCCTCGATCGCGAGCTGCAAAAGGTAAAACCCTTCGCCGGAATAGGCGTAACGCGCGCCCGGCTCGAAATGAAACCGAAGCTTCTGATCGTCTTCGAGCCAACGGAAATTCGCAAAGCCGGTCGAGTGGGTCAGCACATGACGCGCTGTGATGCGGCTGCGGCGTTCGTCTGCGGCAATGTCGAGATAATCTTCAAACTCTGCGAGCGGCTTCGGCAGATAGGATGCGAGGGACTTGTCGAGATCGAAGCGGCCTTCATCCACCAGCTGCAACACCATGTAAGCGAAGGCGGTCTTGGTGAGCGAGGCGCCATACATGATCGTGTCGGTCTCGAGCGGTTCTTCGCGCTCCACATTGCGATAGCCATAAGCGGCGACATGCTTGACCTCGCCATTCTCGATCAGGGCGAGCGCCATGCCTTTGACGTCTTCGCGCGCCATCAGCGCTTCGACCTGTTCGTCAATTGCGGACGGGGTCAAACCCTGATCCGCTGACGGTTGCGCGCAGGCGCCGAGCAAAAAAACCAATCCAGACACAACAGCGGCGCGCATAATTCATTCTCCGTTGGAAAGCTTCGCTTGTTGTTCGCGCATATTGCCAGACTAGGCAAGTTTTCGCAGGGGATTGCCCAACGTCCCCGCCACCATCGACGCTAATACCTTCGGCATGAACCAGAAATTCGACAGCGGCTCGGCGAGCGCATCGCGCAGCGCAGGAATGAGTTTCAGATCCGACTGATAGACCGGCGTGAACAGATAACTGATCGCCTGATAGAGCCGCACATGGGCCTGGCGCGCTTTGAGAAACTTCATCAGCGCGGCGTCGATGTCCGGAGTCTCAGCAATCGCCGCCGACAATGCCCACGCATCGAGCAGCGCCATATTGGCGCCCTGCCCCAGTTGCGGGCTCGCCGCGTGCCAGGCGTCGCCAATATGGACCACGCGCCCCTCGACGGGCGTCCGCGTCGTATGATGCGCGTAATGGGCGAACACGAACTGGTCATGGGATGTGAAATGATCGAGCACCGGCGCCGCTTCCGGCCACAGCGCCAGCGCTTTTTCTTTCCAGTGCGCGAGTGGCGCGGTGCGCCAGGCGGCGAACTCATCAGCGCGCAGGGTCCAGAAAAACGCCGCCAGCGGCTCGCCGCCGTCCTGCAATGTTCCGATCGGCATCACGCCGGAAGAAACCCCCGCGCCGCGATAACGCTGGTTCAACACATTCTGTTCAAATTCGTGTGCGGACGGAAATGGCGCATTGGCCCACAGGGCGCCGTAGTCGAGGAAACAATTCCTGCGCTCAACGAAAGGAGACCTGACGCCTAGCGCATCAATGACAAGATCGAATGGCGCAGACGCCGCGCCATTGGCCAACACAAGCCGCATTTCCACGCCATTGTCGTCAATGCCCGTTACGTCATGCCCGTATTTCAGCGCCGCGCCAGCTTCGCGCGCGGCCGCGTACAGCATGTCGAACAGGGCCGAGCGATGGATCGAAACGCCGAACACATCCGGCCCGAGCGCAGGATAGCGAACGTCGAGAACTTTGCGGCCGCCGCCCTGTAGTCTGCCGTCGAGACGGTCAAGTCGCGCGCCGCGCGCCAGCAATTGATCTGTCAATCCAAGCGCCGAAAGCGCGGCCTGTCCGGTCGGTTGAATGATGAGGCCCGAGCCCACCGCCGCCGGGGCGGGCGCCTTGTCGAACACCGATACGCGATGCCCGGCGCGGGCGAGAAACGCAGCAGCGGAAAGCCCGGCGATCCCTGCGCCGGCAATGGCGATGTCCATGCGCGTCACGCCGGTTTGCAGCCCATCAGGAACGATTATTGCGCGTCCAGCCGATAATCAGGAAACAGACGATCAACAGCACGCTGTACTCCATGCCGTTGCGGCCGGCGCCGACGACGAACCATCCGAACGGCAGATGCACAAGGATCATGCCCGTCGCATAGATCGCTGCGAAACCGGTCGCCAGATAGGGCCGCAGGATGCCGAGGGCGAGCGCCGGCGCCGCAACCAGCTCATAGACGGTGATCGCCAGCGCGATCTGAAACCCGAAAGGCAGCCCTTGGGTGCCCAGCCACTCGCTGAACGGCGTCACCCCGCCATGGGTCGCGCGCCACACGCCATGAACGAACACGAGCGCGCAGACAGCAAGGCGAAGGAGAAGCAGGCCATGCGATTGGTTGAGCGGTAATGTCATCAACGGCGCCCCTGATCTGAAGATTTATACCGGCGCCAAGAGTGATCATGATCGCCCGCAGGGGTCAATGGCGCCCCGCCAAGGCAGCGACGACCGTCGCACGCGCGGGGGCCCCGGCTTTCGGCTCCCTGCTGCGCACGCCGAAAAAGACGCGCAATCCCGGAATTCGGCGCAGGATCTCATAACCGCCCGCGCATCCGACGACCGTGATTGCGGTGACCGTCAGAAATTCTGGCCAGACGCCGAGAGAGTGCTGAGTCAGATAATAACCGGCGATGACGATGATGGTCTGGTGCAGGATGTAGTAACAAAAGACCGCGCCGGTGAAATAGGTCAGCGCCTTTGACGGACGGTTAAGGAAACGCTGCGCCAAAGACATAAGCAAGATGATGCAGCTCCAGGCATAGAGCGTTTCGAGCGCCGCTTCGACGACGCCAATGAATGGCAGGCGCGCGACCCACGAGGCTTCGACCGCCGCCTCGTTCGCCTCGACAAATGCGCCGAGCAGCCAGAGGCCAACGGCCAGCCCCGCCGCCAGTGGCAGCGCCCGATGCACCGACCGCCAGAAGCCGTCATGCTTGGCCGCAAAATAACCGAGCATGAAAATCGTGAAGCGATGCGCATGGTTCGCCCAGTCGTCGACCAATGCGTGCGTCGTCGGGAAGTGCTCGGACAGCGTCAGTTCATAAACAACGAACGGAACGATGATCAGCAGCATCAGCCGCACTGGCCCGCCCGCGATGAGGTCGAGCGCTCGCGCCCCGGCGCCTTCGACGAGCCTGCGCAAAAGCGGCAGGAACGGCGCCAGCAGCAACACATAAACCAGCAGGTAAACCACATACCAGAGATGGTTCCATGTGGGCGTAATCATTGAAAAAAGCTGTTCGAGCTTCAGGTAATCGCCCCAGAAGGCGAGATAGCCAGGTTCGATCGCGCCCGCCTGCCGCAGCTCGAAGTAACTCTGTGGAGCGACGATGACGATCATGCCCATGACGATCGGCAGGCCGAGCCTGTAGAGGCGCGAGCGGGCGAAGGCGAGCCGATCCGGCGCCTTGTCGGTGGCGAAGCGGATGGCCACACCGGAAATGAAAAACAGCAAAGCCAGCCGCCACGGATTGACGATCTGCATCAAGGGTTCCGCCGCCGGGCCGGCATAGACGCTTTTCACATGCCAGCCCCAGGTCACATAGAACATGCCTACATGGTAAAAAATCAGCAGGCCGAAGGCGATCACCCGCAGCCAGTCGAGATCGTAGCGGCGGTTGTGGCTGGTCGTGAAAACTCCTGTCGTGTCGGTGATGGCCATGTGGAATATCCCTGCTGGTTGCGTTGGGCCAGTGCTGGCGCAGCCCGGTTCCGCGCGCCAGCGCCAAGACGCAACTGACGGCGCGGCGTGACCAGCGGCCTGAAATCACGGGGCTGTGGGACAAACGGCGGCGGGCGGGGATGGAAATTGGCGCGCCGGCGCCGCGTCAGTTGCGGGCGAGGCCCGGCCCAGACTAGACCATCATCGATGAACAGCGCCGCCGACACCGCCAAACCCAACGACCCGCGACGCGAGGATGCGCGCGCGGACCGGCGCACGTTTTTCTGGGTCGCGCTTTTCATGGCGGGCAGCTTTCTCGTCGAAATTCTGTCGACGGCGACCGAGATCGGCCGGGCGCAACTCGACGCGCCGCTCGCCAAGATCATCATTTACGAGGCGACGGGCTATGGCGTTTTTCTCGCCCTGTTTCCGCTAATCGCGAGAGCCGCCTCCATCGCGACGCCGGGACAGCATGACTGGCGCAAGGTCATCGCCTTTCATCTCGCCGCCAGCATCGCCGTTTCGCTCATCCATGTGGCGGTGATGGTGACCATCCGCAAAATCGTGTTCTGGATCGCCTTTCCGGACCCTTACATTTTCACCGACAATATCCTGCGCGACTTTGTTTACGAGTATCGCAAGGATCTGTTTGGTTATGCGCTGTTCGTGTTCCTGATCATTTTCGGCCGCCAGCTCGACCAGCAACGCCGCGAACTCGCCGCCGCCGGAGAGGACGCTCGCCAGACGCGCCGCCTCACGCTCAAATGCGGCGGCCGCTCGATTTTTGTCGATGCAGAAAAAGTCATCTGGGTGAAATCGGCGTCAAATTATGTGGAACTGAACGCCGGGGCGGAAACCCATCTGGCGCGCACGACCTTGAGCGCCATCGAGGACCAGCTTACCGGCGCCGGGGTCAGGGCCGTCCGGGTCCACCGCTCATGGGTGATCAACGCCGGTCAGATCGGAAAGATCGAACCGACCGGCGAAGGCGATGTGAAAATTGAATTGAAGGATGGAACGGTCGTTCCCGGCAGCCGGCGGTATCGGGATCGGTTGCCCACCGCCCCCTAACTCAACCGCTCTTTCATCAGCTTGCCGGCGTGGCCGAAATCCATGGCGCCGTTATAGCGCTCTTTCAAAGCGCCCATGCACTTGCCCATGTCTTTCAATCCGGCTGCGTCATATTCGGAGATGACCTCCGACACCGCGGCTTTCACCTCGTCTTCGGACAATTGCCGCGGCAGGAATTCACGGATCACCGCAATCTCGGCGCGTTCCTGTTCGGCGAGTTCGGGGCGGCCGCCCTTTTCAAACGCGGATGCGCTCTCCTCGCGCTGCTTCACCATCTTGGTGAGGATCGCGAGGATTTCCTCTTCGGTGGCGCCTTCGCAGCGGTCTTCGCCGCGCGCCGCAATGTCCCGGTCCTTGATCGCCGCGTTGACCAGCCGCAAGGTCGCAACCCGCAGCTTCGCGTCGCCGGCTTTCATGGCCGTCTTTAACGCTGTGTCGATCTGGCTTCTGAGCATCTGATTCTCCATTGTCAGCGCGCAAGCGAATTCAAAATTCGCGCCGCTGCGTGTTGCCCCGTCTTAAGTGATTAGTTTTGTTGGATAATCTCTAACTTATCCGTTGTTGACCCTCTGGGCCCCTTCGCCTAGCTTCCGGCCGATTTGCGCATCAGCCAATTCGCGAGCAGCAGGGCCGCAATCGCCAGCGCCGCTGTACGCCTCTGCAACGCAACAAGGCCGGGAAGAGATATTCATCCATGAAGATTAGTCAAGCGCCTGCCGACAAGCCCACGGCCGCCCTGGTTCTGGCTGACGGAACAACGCTTTACGGGCAAGGATTGGGCGCAGCGGGCGAAGCGGTGGGCGAGGTTTGCTTCAACACCGCCATGTCGGGCTATCAGGAAATCCTCACCGACCCGTCCTATGCGGGCCAGCTCATCACCTTCACCTTCCCGCATATCGGCAATGTCGGCGTCAATGCGGAAGACATCGAGAACGCCTCGCCCGCCGCATCGACCGCCGCGCGCGGCGCCATCTTCCGCGCCATGAACACCAGCCCGTCGAACTATCGCGCGCAACTCGATTTTTCCGCCTGGATGCGCCGCAGGGGGATCATCGGCATTGCTGGCGTCGACACGCGGGCGCTCACCGCCATGATCCGCGAGACGGGCATGCCGCACGGCGTCATCGCCCATAACGCCAGCGGACAGTTCGACATCGCCGCCCTGCAAAAACGCGCCGCCGAATGGGCGGGGCTCGAAGGCCGCGATCTCGCCAAGGATGTCACGACGCTGCAAAGCTATGTGCATGCCGAAAAGGGCTGGGAATGGAACAAGGGCTATGGCGTCCATAACGGGTCCGGCCCGCATATCGTCGTCATCGATTATGGCGTGAAGCGCAACATTTTGCGCCGCCTCGCCAGCGAGGGCTGCCGCGTGACGGTGGTCTCAGCCAACGCAAGCTATGAAGACATCATGGAAAAGAAGCCCGACGGCGTAGTTCTTTCCAACGGGCCGGGCGATCCGGCGGCGACCGGCGCATACGCCGTGCCGGTGATCCGTAAGCTGATTGAAAACAAAGTGCCGACGCTCGGTATTTGCCTCGGCCACCAGATGCTGGCGCTGGCCGCCGGCGCCAAAACCAAAAAGATGGCGCAGGGCCATCACGGCGCCAACCATCCGGTGAAAGACCTTTCCACCGGCAAGGTCGAGATCGTCTCCATGAATCACGGCTTCACCGTGGACGGCGCCAATTTGCCCGCCAATGTGATTGAGACCCATGTGTCGCTGTTCGACGGCTCGAACTCCGGCATCGCGCTGAAAAACGCCCCGGCGTTCTCGGTCCAGCATCACCCCGAAGCCTCCCCCGGTCCGGAAGACAGCTTCTATCTGTTCCGGCGGTTCGTGGAACGGGTGAAGGCGGCGTAACGCTCAACGGAACCTTCGCCCCACCCCCGTGTTGGCGCTCCAAATCACCGGAGGCCGTACATGGATATTTTCGAGCGCATCAAGCAAGACCACGACCACGCCCGCGAGGTCATGGAAAAACTGAAAGCCACCACGGCGCGCGCGGAGAAAACCCGACTCAAGCTGTTCGGCGACTTCAAGCTCGATATGTGGGCGCACCATAAAGTCGAGGAAGCGGTGTTCTATTCCTTCCTGCGCGATGACACCTCCATGAGCAAAGATTCTTATGAGGCGCTCAACGAGCATCACGTCGCCAACGGACTTCTTGAAGAACTCGACACCTTTCCGGTCGCCAGCGACGAATGGGGCGTCAAGTTCGGTGCGCTCTGCGAGCTCATCGAGCACCATATTGACGAAGAAGAAAAAGACTTTTTCCCGAAAGCCAAAAAACTGCTTAGCAAGGAGCAGGTCGAGCTGATGGGCAAACGTTTTGACTCGCGCAAAAGGGTCGTCCTCGCTGCGATCACGCCCATGGACGAAAGCGAACTCGAAGACGCGGCCTGACATGCCGCCGGCGGATGTCATCGAATGGACGGCGACCATCCTCGCGATTGTCGCCGCCTCCATGATCGCCGCCCATATCAGCCACAAGGTCACTGGCGCGGCCTTTGTCATCTTCACGGCCGCATCGCTCCTGTGGATCGTCTTCGCCGCAGCGGAAAACGACCATGGGCTATTGGTCCAGAACGCCGTTCTGACCGCCATCAACCTGCTCGGCGTCTGGCGTTATCTGATTTCCCGCCATGTCCCGCGAGATGGCTGACCCCCCTCGCCAAGTGCGTCCGGCCCGGCTATAGACCCGCTCCGGCAAATCCAACTCGCAGGCTCGCATATGAAAATCGCAGGCAACGCCATCCGCCCGGGCATGGTCCTCAGCTATAAAGACAAGCTCGTCGTGGTCGTGAAAACCGAACACAGGACGCCGGGCAATCTGCGCGCCTTCAACCAGGTCGAAATGCAGGACGTGGTGTCCGGCACCAAATACAATGACCGCTTCTCCGCTTCGGAAATGGTCGAGCGCGTGCGCCTTGAACAGCGCAAGTTCCAGTATCTGTACGACGAAGGCGACTCGCTGGTCTTCATGGATTCTGAAAGCTTCGAGCAGATCAATATCGAACATGCTTTGGTCGGCGAACAGGCGGCGTTTCTCGAACCGAACATGTCGGTCGAGATCGAAACCCATGAGGGCCGCCCGCTCGGCGTCACCCTGCCCGAAACCGCGACCCGCGAAATCGCCGAGACCGAACCGACCGTCAAAGGCCAGACCGCATCCAGCTCTTACAAGCCGGCGATCCTCGACAATGGCGTGCGCGTGATGATCCCGCCCTACCTTTCTGCTGGCGAGCGCATCGTCGTCACCATCGCCGACCGCGAATATCGCGAGCGAGCGCGGGATTAACGGCGCAGGCCGGAAAATCCGCATCTCCATCCTTCGCGACAATTTTTTCTCCTCATTCTGAGGGCGGGCGAAAGCCCGCGTCGCGAAGAACGAGGAGAAAAAATCCCTCAGGATGAGGTGATACGGGTCTTTCGGCCGATGCCGCGCAGTTACAACTGCGCACGAGGCTGGCGCCGGTTTTCAGCGCCAGATAGCCTCAAGCCATGCGCAGCGATCTGAAACAAACCTTCGAACACATCACCACCGCCCGCGGCTTCACCAGGGAGTCCGGCTTTCGCGTCCGCACGCTGGAGGAAGGCTTTGTCGTCCTCGAAGTCGCGCCGAAGGAATCCCTCGTTCAGTTTCTGGGCTATGTCCATGCGGGCGTGGTCACCGGTCTCGCCGACCATGCCGCCGGCGCCTGCTACGCGTCGGTCCTGCCCGAAGGCAAGGCGTGCCTCACCATCGAGCTCAAGATCAACTTTATGAAGCCAGCCAAGGGCGACATGCTGGTCGCTGAAGCGACGGCGCTGTCGCGCGGATCATCGGTCGGGGTCATCCGCTCCGACGTCTATGCCGAAACCAGCGGCGCGCGCGACATGGTCGCGACGGCGCTCGTGACCTTAAAGTCAATCAGTACATAGCCTTGCCTAAAATGCGCTCGCCGCCGTCCGCAAAGTCGGATAGCGTCTTCGCGACATGACCTGGAAAGTGAGCGCTTAATCGCCATGCCCGGTCCTTCAAAGGGGGCTGCCATGCGCATTGCGCTTTTGATCATCATCACTGTTATGGGTTGCTTTGGCGCTTCCGCGCAATCGCCAGGCAAACCGATCATCGACATGCATCTTCACGCTTTTCCTGTTGAATTCGCCGCTGGCGCGCCGGGATGTCCCGGCGATCAGGGCGTTTTGGTCTTGCCCCTTGATCCGCGCGAGGAATTCGACTTTTCAATTCTCGGCGCCTGCGATGATCCTTTCTTTGCATCCGAAAATGATGAGGCATTATTGCAGGAAACGCTCGCCACCATGGAGCAACACAATGTGCGCCAGGCGGTCACGTCGGGCGCGTTGAAGGAGATCACGGCGTGGCGGGCAGCGGCGCCTGACAAAATAATTCCGGCGCTCAACTTCGCCGGCGGCGCCAAAACATCCGTTAAAGAATTCAGACGCTTGCACCGGGAAGACCAGTTTCAGGTCTTCGCAGAGATTACGGCGCAGTATCAGGGACTCGCCGCTGACGATCCGTCATTGGAGCCCTACTTCGCCCTGGCGGAAGAACTCGATATTCCGATCGGCATTCATCTCGGCGAAGGCCCGCCAGCGGCGGCGCGGTTTCCCGGCTACGAAACCTATCGCGCCTCCCTGACATCGCCGCTCCAGCTCGAAGCCCTCCTGCAAAAGCATCCGCGCTTGCGCATGTATGTCATGCATTACGGCTCGCCACTGGTGGATGAAATGATCGCGATGTTGTTCACATACCCGAATCTTTACGTCGATATTTCCTGCAACAACTGGGCGTTTCCGCGGGCGCAGTTCTATGATGCGTTAAAGCGGCTGATCGACGCCGGCATGGAAAAGCGCATCATGTTCGGCTCCGATCAAATGGTCTGGCCACAAGCCATTGGCGAAGCAATCCGGTCCGTCGAAGAGGCGCCGTTTTTATCGGAAAGCCAGAAGCGGGATATTTTTTACAATAACGCCGCACGGTTTCTCCGGTTGAGCGCCGATGAAATCGCGCGCGACCATCAGGACTGAACCCGCGTTGCACTTTTATCGACGACGCCCTATTTACGGTCCATGACACAAGCTCAACAACCGCCCTTCTCCGTTCAGATCGTGCCCGTCACGCCGTTCCAGCAGAATTGCTCGATCATTCGCGCAGCCAGCGGCAAGGCCGCCGTGGTCGATCCCGGCGGCGAGCCGCAGAAAATTCTCGACGCGGCGAAAGCCATGGATGCGCGGATCGAACAGATCTGGCTGACCCACGGCCATCTCGATCATGCGGGCGGCGCCGAAGCAGTGAAGCGCGCCACCGGCGCGCCGATCATCGGTCCGCACAAGGAAGACACGTTCTGGCTCGACGAGATTTCCGGTCACTGGGCGAAATACGGACATCCCGGCATGGGCGAGAACTGCGCGCCGGACCAATGGCTGAACGATGGCGACGAACTCGATCTTGACGGGATTAAGTTTGGCGTCACCTACACGCCGGGCCATACGCCGGGTCATGTGGTGATCTATCACAAGGGCGCGAACATAGCGTTCGTCGGCGATGTGCTGTTTGCGGGCTCCATCGGGCGCACGGATTTTCCGCGCGGCGATCATCAGACCCTGATCGATTCCATCACCGGCAAATTATGGCCGCTGGGCGATCTGCAGTTCGTACCGGGTCATGGCCCAACGTCGACCTTCAACCGCGAACGCCAGTCCAATCCGTTCGTCGCCGACAAAATCACCGGCTATCAGGGTGCGGACAAACAGGCGCCGAATGCGGTGGATCAGAAGCTGTCAAAGCGGTGGACGTAGCCCGATCGCTTTTCTGTCATGCCCGGGCTCGTCCCGGGCATCCAGCCAAGCGCATCACCAAACTGGATCGCCGGCATAACGCCAGCGATGACAATTTCATCGTTGTGCTTTTACTCTCTTGCCGTAACTTCAATCGTTCTGAAATGAATCTCGTCGCCAAAGGGTGAAGCGTCGTCATTGGCGGCGTTGACGCCGATGTGAAAAATCACCGGCCCGGACAAAGACTCAGGGGCCGCCCAGTTGAATGTCCACTCAGCGGCGGCGGCGGCATTTGGCGACACAGAGCGAATTTCGCGCCCTTTCACTTCCAGATCGGATTGATCAGCGGAGAACGCGCCTGAACTTGCCCCAACCAGAAACCCGGAGGGCCCGTCAGACCCGCGCTTAAACCGCAAGACAATTTCGTATGCGCCGCCAGCAGAGACGCTCTCCGGCAAACCGCTCATGGTCACCGCCTCAGACGCCTGAATCGCAGCATCGCCGAAGTGACAGGCGGCGCAGTTCTGCGCGTTCCTCGGGTCCGCCGATCCCCATGGCGCGCCATTCGGAAACGCCGACGCCGGACCAGTCAACGTCAGCCCGGCCGACGCCAGCCCGGCGGCGAAGACCGCAATGACAATGCGCATCATGGGCGTCTACTCAGCCGCCGGCTCAACAATGGCGCGGCCGACATAATTCGTATCCGTGCCGAACCAGATGGCGCCGGTCGGCGCGTGGTAATGCATGTGGCGGATCGTGCCGCCGCCAGAAGGCACTTCAGTCGCGGAGAAAAATTCCTCCGTCTCCGGATCAAATCCGACAAAGACATTGGGCTGAACGCCCGTCGCCACCATCCATATCCGGCCCTTGCCGTCCGCCGCCATGCCATAGGGTTTTGCGCCCTCGCCCTGCGGCATCGGCCACTCCTTGAACTCTTCCGTCTCCGGATCATAAACGCCGAGAATGCCCTTGGCGTAATCGCCATACCAGACGCGGCCATCGCTGGTCACTTCGAGGCGACGCGGGCGAATTTCCTCGCGCGGCAGCACCAGCTCGCGAAGCTCCATGGTTTCCGGATCGAGATTGGCGAGCTTGTTGGTTCCGAACAGCGACACCCACACCGATCCGTCAGGACCGAACTTGATGCCGTAAGGACGCGAACGCTCGGTCTGCGACGGAACCAGATCGACCTTGCGATCCTCAATCGTCAGCCGCCCGATCATGTTGGCGCCCTGCAGCGAGAACCAGATATGCTCTTCCTCTTCGTCGAGGATCAAGGTGTGCGGATCGCGCGCTTCCTCAACCGGCATGGGAATTTCTTCAATTTCCTTCGTCTGCGGATCAACGCGGCCGATCACGCCAAGCCGGTTGCCCGCATACCAGACGATGCCGTCCGGCGCGACGATGAGATTATGCGCGCCCTCGCCTTCGCGAAGGTCGATCTTGAAAATCTCACCGGACTTCGGATTGAGATGGGCGATATAGCCACCGGCCTGACCGACAAACCACACCGAATTTTCATCCACGGCGAACGGATCGCGCGGGCGCGAATTTTCGTAAGGCACTTCCCATTCGCGAATATCGACCGTTTCGCTCGCCATGCCCGCGCCCGCCATAAACGGCGTTGAAAGCAGTGCGGCGCCCGCGATTGCGGATTTGATGAATTTCATATCGCCCTCCAGAATCGGCCGGTATCAGCCTCAGCCGAAGCAGGTTACCCGATGCAGCGCGGCGAATACACAAAAGGCGGGCGCAAAAACGCCCGCCCTTTATAAAAAATTCGTTAGTTCGCAACGCGGCGCAGCCTAATTCGCGACTGTGCGCAGTCGCGAAAGATGCTCGTGCCAGCCTCTCTCGTGATCTTCCGCTGCGCTGAACGGCTCTTCCGCCTTTTCCCAGCCGTCATGCACAAGGGTCAGGAACGTACCGCCCTTCACTGCTTCCAGGGTCCAGGTGCAGGTGGTTTCGACGCCCTTCAGATAATTGTGGGTGAAGCTGTGAACGAGCCGCTCAGGCTTTTTCATTTCCAGCACCTTCCCCCAGATCAGTCGCTCGCCATCCTTGCCATAGGAGTTGGTCTCGATGAGATACTCGCCGCCGGCCTCAAGATCAGCGCCACCGCGATGGAACCACAATGCAAGCTGGTCCGCCTGCGTCAGGAATTTCCACACATGCTCAGGCGGCGCTTTCAAATAAAGCGTTTTGACGATTTTCATGTTGCTCATGCATTGTCCTCCACGACTTGTTTGAGCCTTGCGAGACGGTCGTCCCAGAAACGGTCGAAATGATTGAGCCAGTCAGCTGCGGTTTTGAGCGCCGCCGGATTGAGCCGGTTGATGCGCTCACGCCCCTTCGGTTCGACAACCACAATCCCGCCCTCGCGCAGGATGGCGAGATGTTTGGCGACGGCTGGGCGGGTCATGTCGAATTCCGACGCAATGTCTGCGATGGGGCGCGGCCCGGCGGACAGCATGGAAATTATCGCGCGCCTTGTGGGATCGGCGAGCGCGCGGAAGACGGGTTGGGATCGATCTGACGGGGCCATGATATAAAACCTTTTGGTTTCTTTATATATGAAACCTTTTGGTGTTATGTCAAGCGGGAAGCGGCGGGAAAATGAGTCTGGAGGAAACCCTTCCCCTCTCTCCCCGCTTCGCCTAAGAGAACGCTTTAATCGACATTTGATTCTTCATGCCCACGCCGCGCGCGGCTCGCCAGTTGGCTCGCTCGCTAGTGTGGGGTTGCGCGCGAGTAAAAATGGGCAAACGCACCGACATCTCTTCCATCCTGATCATCGGCGCCGGGCCTATCGTCATCGGCCAGGCCTGCGAGTTCGACTATTCCGGCGTTCAGGCAGTGAAGGCGCTGAAGGAAGAAGGCTTCCGGGTCATCCTCGTCAATTCGAACCCGGCGACGATTATGACCGACCCGGAGCTCGCCGACGCAACCTATATCGAGCCGATCACCCCGGACTTCGTCGAGAAAGTCATCGCCAGGGAAAGACCTGACGCGCTGCTCCCCACCATGGGCGGACAGACCGCGCTCAACTGCGCGCTCGATCTGGTCGAAGCCGGCGTCCTCGAAAAATATAATGTCGAGATGATCGGTGCCCGCGCTGACGTCATTCAAAAGGCCGAAGACCGCGAAAAATTCCGCGCGGCCATGGAAAAGATCGGACTTGAAAACCCGCGCTCGGTGATCGCCGGTTCGCCTGCGATCAAAAATGACGCCGGAAAAATCATCGGCTATGACCGCGCGACCGGCATCGCTGATGCGCTGAAACATATCGACGAGATCGGCCTGCCGGCGATTATTCGCCCTGCCTTCACCCTTGGCGGCACGGGCGGCGGCGTCGCCTATAATCGCGAAGAGTTCGAGATGTTTGTTCGTTCCGGCATTGACGCATCGCCGGTCGGACAGGTGTTGATCGACGAAAGCCTGCTCGGCTGGAAGGAATATGAAATGGAAGTCGTCCGCGACAAGGCGGACAACTGCGTCATCATCTGTTCCATCGAAAATATCGACCCCATGGGCGTGCATACGGGCGATTCCATCACCGTCGCCCCGGCCCTGACGCTCACCGACAAAGAATTCCAGATGATGCGCAACGCCTCCATCGCAGTGATGCGCGAGATCGGCGTCGAGACCGGCGGATCGAACGTGCAGTTCGCGGTGAACCCCGACAATGGCCGCCTCGTCGTCATTGAAATGAATCCGCGCGTCTCGCGTTCCTCCGCCCTTGCATCAAAAGCGACCGGCTTTCCGATTGCGCGCATCGCGGCGAAACTCGCCGTCGGCTACACGCTCGACGAACTCGACAACGACATTACGGGCGCGACGCCGGCGGCGTTCGAACCGACCATCGATTACGTTGTTACGAAAGTTCCACGCTTTGCCTTCGAGAAATTCCCCGGCGCGCAGGCGACGCTGTCGACCGCCATGAAATCAGTGGGTGAAGCCATGGCCATTGGCCGGTCCTTCGCGGAGTCGATGCAAAAGGCGCTGCGTTCGCTCGAAACCGGACTATGCGGGCTCGATCCCATCGACATTGCCGGCCTTGGCGAAGGCGATGACGCCAATGCGTTCCGCGCAGCGCTCGCCGCGCCGACGCCCGACCGGCTGCGCGTCACGGCGCAGGCGTTCCGCCATGAACTGCCGCTCGAACAGATCCGCTCGATCACCCAGTACGATCCGTGGTTCCTTGAACAGATCGCCGAAATCGTCGCGGCGGAGAAGCAGATCGAACGCGACGGCCTGCCCGATGACGCCGAACGCCTGCGCGCGCTCAAATCCATGGGCTTTTCCGACAAACGCCTTGCGCAGCTCTGCGGCGGCAAGGAAAAAGAAGTGCGCGACCACCGCCACGCCCGCAATGTCCGGCCCGTCTTCAAGCGCGTCGACACCTGCGCCGCAGAATTCGCCGCCAAGACACCCTACATGTATTCCGCCTACGAACCATCCTTCGGCGGTGCCGCGCAATGCGAATCGAAACCCTCGGACCGGAAGAAAGTCATCATCCTCGGCGGCGGACCGAACCGCATCGGTCAGGGCATTGAGTTCGACTATTGCTGCTGTCATGCGGCGTTTGCGCTGGCCGATATCGGCGTTGAATCGATCATGGTCAACTGCAACCCGGAAACCGTCTCCACCGATTACGACACCTCCGACCGGCTCTATTTCGAGCCGCTCACCGCCGAGGACGTGCTGGAGATTGTCGCAAAAGAACGCGAGGCCGGCGAACTGCTTGGCGTCATCGTTCAATATGGCGGCCAGACGCCGCTGAAACTCGCCGGCGTTCTCGAAAGCGAGGGCGTTCCCATTCTCGGCACGCCTTACGACGCGATCGATCTCGCCGAAGACCGCGAACGCTTCCAGAAGCTGGTTCACAAACTCGGCCTCACGCAACCGAAAAACGCCACGGCGATCTCGCGCGAGACCGCTGCCGATGCAGCAAAAGACGTCGGCTATCCGCTGGTGACGCGGCCATCCTATGTGCTGGGCGGGCGCGCCATGGAGATCGTCTATGACGAGGCGGGGCTCAAACGCTATCTTGCCACGGCGCAGATCGAGATCAACGAAGACGAACCCTTGCTGCTCGATCATTATCTGCAGAACGCGGTCGAGGTCGATGTGGATGCGATCTGCGATGGCGAAGAAGTCTTCATCGCCGGCGTCATGGAACATATCGAGGAAGCAGGCGTTCATTCCGGCGACAGCGCCTGTTCCCTGCCGCCTTATACGCTCTCCGCCGCGACCATCGACGCGCTGAAAGACCAGACCGAAAGGCTGGCGCTGGCGCTTGGCGTCGTCGGTTTGATGAATGTTCAGTATGCGATCAAAGACGGCGTCATCTTTTTACTGGAAGTGAACCCGCGCGCCTCGCGCACCGTGCCGTTCGTCGCCAAGGCGGTCGGCCTGCCGGTCGCGCGCATCGCCGCCAAGGTCATGGCCGGGGCAAAGATCAAGGATTTGAATCTCGTCTGGCCGGACTTCACCCATACGGCAGTAAAAGAAGTCGTCTTTCCGTTTTCCCGTTTCCCTGGCGTCGATACGGTGCTCGGGCCGGAGATGCGCTCCACTGGCGAAGTCATGGGCATCGACGTCAATTTCGACAAGGCGCGCGCCAAGAGCCTCATCGCCGCCGGCGCGCGCATCCCCATGAAAGGCTGCGTGTTCATCTCGCTGAAGGATTCAGACAAGGCCGGAATGATCAACGCGGCGAAGAAGCTGCTCGATATGGGCTTTTCGATTATCGCCACCGGCGGCACCGCCGACTATTTCAAGGAAAAGGGCCTTAACGTCGCGCGCGTCAACAAGGTGCTCGAAGGCCGCCCGCATATTGTCGATGCGCTCAAAAACGGCGAAGTCCACATGGTGTTCAACACCACCGAAGGCGCGCAATCGATCAAGGACTCGCGCTCGATCCGCACCACCTCGCTGGCGCAGAAAATCCCCTGCATCACCACGGCGGCGGGCGCGCGCGCGGCGGTCCGGGCGATCGAGGCCATGCGCTCAGGCGATCTCGAGGTCGCGCCGCTGCAGGACTATTTCCAGGCTTAATTCCTCGAAATTCCTTTGTTTTCAACAGGCTATTCCGGACGATCCGGGCCTTGACGCTCTTGAAATCGCCGCTCATCGGTCTTAAATAGCCGGCTTGCGAAATTCAGCGTCGGCCCGGCGATCCGCCCGGCCGCGCTATTTTTTTCGTTTACCAGTCAGGAAACGGCCATCCGGGCCACCCCCTGCAGCAGGAGAGAAAGGGCGCTGGAATGGAAAAATTCCCAATGACGCTCGGCGGCTACGCAAAGCTCGAAGCCGACTTGAAAAAACTGAAGAATGAAGAACGCCCGGCGGTGATCCAGGCGATCTCCGAGGCGCGCGCCCATGGCGACCTTTCGGAGAACGCCGAATATCACGCCGCCAAGGAGCGCCAGGGCTGGATCGAATCCCAGATCCTCGATCTTGAGGACAAGTACACCCGCGCCGAAGTCATCGACGTGACCAAACTCGACGGCAAGACCGTGAAGTTCGGCGCCACCGTCACGCTCATCGACGAGGACACTGAGGAAGAAAAGGTCTGGCAGATCGTCGGCGACCTCGAAGCCGACGTGAAACAGCGCAAGATTTCGATCTCATCGCCCATCGCCCGCGCCCTGATCGGCAAGGAGCAAGGCGCCAGCGTCGAAGTCTCCGCCCCCGGCGGCGCGCGCGTTTATGAGATTGCAAAGGTTGTTTATAAGTAAAGTCGAGCGCGTGCTACCAATTAAATGTCATCCCGGACTTGATCCGGGGTCCATTTCAAACGCGCCAAATGGATTGCGGGCCAAGCTCCGCAATCCATCGAACTTTCACGGCGCGCAATGCTTCAGAATAATCTGCACCGCGCTTTTTTGGTAAGCGCCCAGCGGTTGACCGATGCCTCGATTTAAGAGGTAGGCGAAGCTTAATCCTTCATCAGGAAGCATAAGCAAGGCGCCCGCATAACCGTCCACGTCGCCGCCGTGCCAGACTACATCGCGGCCTTCAATCCAGTCATCCATAATGAAATGGCCAATTCCATAGGCCATGGATGGACGGTTTGGAAACCGGTGCAACGGCGCCTGCGCAAGGTATCGCGCTTCATCATTCTTCATATATGACGGGAGGCCTGTCAGTTCCCAGCGCGCATACTGGGAGAGGTCTTCTACAGTGGAAAAAAGCCCGCCCGCAGCTGACATGGCGCCCATACGCCAAGGCACGGTGGAGATCATGGAATCCTCATCGCGATAAGGTGTGGCGAGGCGGGACTGCTGCTCCTTCGTCAATTCAAAGCGCGTATCTTTGAGATCAAGCGGCTCGGCGATTTCGTTTTCAACAATGCCTTCAAGCCGCTCACCTGTTAACTGATAAACAGCGTATGACAACACGCCATATCCAAAATTCGAGTATTCCCAGACGCTACCCGGCGCATTTTCTAGTATTGAAAGCTCAAGCCCCTTAGTCAGTTGCTCATCTGTAAACCCGAGGATTGGGTCTCCGTCAGTGCGTTCCAAGTTTGATGGGTAACGCGGCAGACCTGCCGTGTGCGTCGCAACATGTTGAAGCGTGATTACGCCGTTCGGAGACACCGGAGCCTTGCTCGACTCTGGCCACGCCTCAGCCAACGGCGTTGACAGCGAAACGCGATCCTCGCTCACAAGTTTTGCAAACGCCGTTCCCGAGAACATCTTGGTGATGGAGCCGATTTGATAAATCGTATCCGCTTCCGCCCTTCGCCCTGTCTGTTTGTCTGCGACGCCCGCACCGCTCGCAACGATGACGCCGCGCGCGCCGCCGACGGCAAAACTTATCCCCGGGATATCCGCATCTTGCAAAAGATTTTCACTCAGAGTTTTGAGATCCTCTTCCAATGCAGCCCGATTGCATCTTCCTTCCGGTTCATTGCCTGAGGCAACGCCAAATGCGCTTATCCAAGCTATAAAAACCCCTATGCTCGCCATTTCCATCATCAGATGTTCCTTTCGAGGGACGCCTAAGATTATGCCTAATGACTATGCTAATTGTTGCAAATTCTTGTCCTGGGTGAGAAAATTTCTCATCCGCTCTACGGGTCAAATTTTATGAAACTGGACGCTCTCGACCGACGAATTCTGGACGCCGTTCAAGCTAAAGCAGATCGGCCGCTGCATCAGCTCGCGGAGATAGTGGGATCCACGCCGGCGACATGTCAGCGGCGCTTGGCGCGGCTACGGACTGACGGTTATATTCAAAGCGTCATCAGTATCGTGGATCAAGCGCGCTCAAATGAACCCATTACAGTTTTGATCGGCGTTTCCATCAATAATCAATCGGCAGCCAGTCAACGCAGAACGCAAAAGTTTTTCATCACGCACGCCAATGTCAGAATGGCGTGGATGACTACAGGCGATTTCGATTACATGCTTGTTTGCGCGTTTCGGGACAACAGAGCGCTGGCAGTGTTTCTTGAAGACGATCTCGTTAAACTTGAAAAGGAAATCCGCTTCCGCACATTTTTCAGCCTGAAGGAACTAAAGATATCCTCGTTTCGCTCTTTTTTCTAACTCACTCCCCGCGCACCATCTCTTTGACAATCGCTGACAGCCCCACCTGCCGCCGCCGTTTCAACCGTTCGGCGAACAAGATCGAGCGCAGCAATTCCTCGGACTCATCGAGATCGTAATTGACGATGACGTAGTCGTATTCGGCCCAGTGGGACATTTCCGCGTCGGCTTTCGCCATGCGCTTTTGCACCACGTCTTCCGGGTCTTTCGCCCGGCTGCGCAGGCGCCGCTCCAGTTCGTCGCGCGAGGGCGGCAGGATGAACACTTTCACCACGTCCTCGCCGGCGACTTCATCAAGCTGTTGCGCGCCCTGCCAGTCAATATCGAACAGAACATCCTTGCCCTGACGAAGCACGTCCTCCACCAGCGCGCGAGGCGTGCCGTAATAATGACCGAAGACATTCGCCCATTCCATGAACTCGCCATTGTCGCGCATGCGCATGAACTCGTCTTCGGAGACGAAATAATAATCCTTGCCGTGCGCCTCGCCCGGGCGGCGATGGCGCGTGGTGGCGGAAATGGACAGCACCATCTCGCCGTCCTTGGTCAAGAGGCGGTCGGCCAGCGTCGTCTTGCCGGCGCCCGAAGGGCTCGACAGGATGAACATCAGCCCCCTGCGGGCTACTTTGAGATCGCCGCCGATCATCGGTCTTCCTTGCTCATTCTTCTGGCCTATTCAATATTCTGAACCTGCTCGCGCAACTGGTCGATCACCCGTTTGAGCTCCAGCCCGATGCGTTTCAGGTCCATATCCTGCGCTTTTGAACAAAGCGTGTTCGCCTCGCGGTTCAATTCCTGCGTGAGGAAGTCGAGGTCGCGGCCCACCGGACCGGTCCTCGCCAGCAGCGCGCGCCCGGCCGCTACATGCGAAGCGAGCCGGTCAAGCTCCTCGCGCACATCAGCCTTCATGGCGAGCAATGCCGCTTCCTGCGCGAGACGTTCTTCCGGGAGCGCGCCATCGAGCAGTTCGGCCAGTTGCGCGGCGATGCGGTCGCGAATGGCGGCGGGCGTTGCGGCGGCGTTGGCGGCCGCGTCTTTGGTCAGTTGCTCGATGGCGGAGAACTGCGCCGTCAGCACCGCGCCCATGGCGGCGCCTTCGGCGCGGCGCGCCTCGACCAGTCCGTCAAGCGCATTGGCGAAGGAGGCAAGCAAGGCGGTGTGGAGCGCATTCCTGTCGTCGTCGCTGATCTGTTCTTCGCTTTGCTCGATGACACCGCGCAGCGCCAGCAAGCCCTCGGCTTGGGGCGGCGCGCAATCGATCTGTAGGCGGATTTTCTCGATCATGGCGATGGCCTCGGCCAGCATCGCCTCGTTGATGCAATAGCCGGTCTCCGGCGCGTCCGTATTGAGCGTCAGGCCGACATTCAGCGAGCCGCGCGAGAGTTTCGCCTTGGCCGCCTTGCGCATCTCCGGTTCAAGCGCATCGAAACCGGCGGGAAGCCGCGCGCGCCATTCAAGGCCGCGCCCATTCACCGATCTGACTTCCCAGACGAACCGCCAGCCCAGATGCGCGCCCTCAGCGCGGGCAAAGCCGGTCATGGACTGCAGCGCAGCGCTCATTGTGCGCCCTTGCTCGCCGCCGCGCGTTCGCGCTCGATCTTGCGCCATTTGGCGACATTGGCTTCGTGCTCGCGCAGGGTCGGCGCAAAGGCGTGCCCGCCCGTGCCGTCGGCGACGAAAAAGATGTCGTCGGTTTCAGCGGGGTTGAGCACCGCTTCGATAGAAGCGCGTCCCGGATTGGCGATCGGCGTCGGCGGCAGGCCGCGAATGACGTAAGTGTTGTAAGGCGTTTCGCCGCGCAGTTCGCTGAGGCGCAGACCCCGGCCGAGCGGCTCGCCCTGGGTCAGGCCGTAAATAATCGTCGGATCGGATTCGAGCCGCATGCCTTTTTTCAGCCGGTTGACGAACACGGCGGCGATGCGCGGACGCTCCGCAGCAACACCGGTTTCCTTTTCAACGATGGAGGCGAGAATGATCGCTTCCTGAGGTGTTGAAAACGGAAGCTCCGTCGCGCGATCGTCCCACAGCGCGTCAATCAGCGCATCCTGATCGCTCATCATCCGGCGCACCAGATTGTCGCGGGTTTCGCCGCGAGTGAACGCAAACGTCTCGGGCAACAACTCGCCCTCGCCCGCCTCGACTGTGATCTCGCCTTCCAGCACCGTGTCGGCATTCAGCAGACGGATGATCTGCGCCGTGGTTCTCCCCTCAGGCGCGGTGAAGTAATGCAGGATGCTTTTGCCTTCGCGCAACAGATCAATGATTTCCATGACGCTGGCGCCCGCCGGAAGTTGATATTCGCCGGCCTTGATCTCGCTTTGCACGCCGCGAATGCGCACCGCCGCGATGAAAAGTTCCGCGTGTTCGATGACGCCTTCGGTTTCAAGCTGCCGCGCAATGGTGGAAACCGCGCTTCCCGGCGGCAAGAGGACGATGACGTCCTCGCTGGCCGGGCCCGGCTGGGTCGCCGCGCGATAGCCGAGATAGCCGCCGGCGCCAAAGGCAAGCGCCGCCAGCAAGATCAGCCCCAGCAGGAAGAAGAGGAACGATTTCACCGCGCCGCCCCGCTGCCGCGCGCGCCATTCAGACAATCCTGAGTGTTTGCTCTCTATCATCCCGCCGCCCGCGTTCCGCTTAGCCCCAGCTACGAATCCGGCGGAGTTTAGAGGGTTTTTGCGCCGAGGGGAAACCGCGATTGCGGCTGGAATACCGCCCCAACCGGTCTTAAGCGTCAACGCGGCGCATGATCAGCGACGCATTGGTGCCGCCAAAGCCAAAGGAATTGGATAGCGCCACATTGATCGGCTTTTTAACGGCTTTGTTCGGCGCGAGATTGATCCGCGTCTCGACGGAAGGGTTGTCGAGATTGAGCGTCGGCGGCGCGACCCCGTCGCGCATGGCGAGCAGGCAGAAGATCGCCTCCACGGCGCCCGCCGCGCCAAGCAGATGACCAATCGACGATTTCGTCGATGACATGACAAGGCCGTCCGCAGCATCGCCGAACAACCGTTCGACGGCGCGCAGTTCGATTTCATCGCCAACCGGCGTCGATGTGCCATGGGCGTTGACGTAGTCAATATCTTTCGGCGCAAGTCCGGCGCGCTTCAGCGCCATCTGCATGGAGCGGAACCCGCCATCGCCGTCTTCGGCCGGCGAGGTGATGTGATAGGCGTCGCCGGAAAGTCCATAGCCGACAATCTCGCCATAAATTTTCGCGCCGCGCGCTTTCGCTCGCTCATATTCTTCGAGCACGACAAAGCCAGACCCCTCGCCCATGAGAAAGCCGTCGCGATCCTTGTCATAGGGGCGCGATGCTTTTTCCGGCGTATCATTGAAATGGGTGGTCAACGCCTTACACGCAGAGAAACCGGCGATGCCGATCGGACAGATCGCCGCTTCGGCGCCGCCCGCCAGCATGACGTCAGCGTCATCAAGCGCAATCAGCCGCGCCGCATCGCCAATCGCATGAGCGCCCGACGAACAGGCCGTGACGACGGCGTGGTTCGGGCCTTTCAATCCAAGCCGGATCGACACCTGCCCCGACACCAGATTGATGAGATTGCCGGTGATGAAGAAGGGCGAAACCCGGCGCGGGCCCTTTTCTTTCAGCACCAGGACTTCATCCTCAATGCCGGAAAGACCGCCAATGCCGGACCCGGTCATCACGCCGGCGCGCTGGCGCTCTTCTTCAGTCTTCAGTTCAAGCCCTGAATCCCGGAACGCCATCTGCGCGGCGGCCATGCCGAAAAGAATAAATGGATTGATGCGGCGCTGCTCGCGCGGTTCGACCCACTCATCGGCGTTGAACGCAGCGGCGCCAGCTTTATCGCCGCCGCGGGTTCCATCGCTGCGCGGAACCGACGCGGCGATATGACAGCTCATGCCGGAGGCGTCGAACTGTTCAATGGGACCGGCGCCAGACTCGCCTGCAATCAGGCGCGACCAAACGGCATCAAGCCCCGCCCCCAAGGGCGAGACAATTCCCATTCCGGTGACGACGACGCGGCGCATGCGATAACTCTCCGGCTTTTGTGAGCCAGGGCGATGCGCGGCGATGGCCGGCGCCGATGCGGTTTTCAAGAACCCGCAAACGGCGCCGCCGGCGCAACCGCCAGGCGGCTCGTTACGGGAAGAACGGCCTTAAGCGGCTTTTTGTTCTTCAATAAACTTGATGGCGTCGCCGACCGTCTGGATCGTTTCCGCGGCGTCATCCGGAATCTCAACGTCGAATTCTTCTTCAAACGCCATAACGAGTTCGACAATGTCGAGACTGTCGGCGCCGAGATCGTCGATGAAGCTGGCCTTCGGTTCGACCTTGGCCGCATCCGCATCAAGATGCTCAATCACAATTTTCTTCACGCGTTCTGCAAGATCAGACATTCAACGCTCCTTGGGTAAAACGATTATTTACGCTGTTCAGCGGGTTACTGAAAGATGGTCGCCCATCGGGTTTCTATTCGGTTTCAGGGGCCGCCCTGAGACAACAACCGGGGCGACGTTCGGGGCGCAATTACGGCATATTGCAAATTGTTGCAACGCCAAAACCGCCCTGGCAAGGGCCTACAGCATCGCCATGCCGCCATTTACATGGAGGGTCTGGCCGGTGACGTAGCGCGCCTCCTCTGAGGCGAGATAGACGGCGGCGGCGGCGATGTCCTCGGGCGAGCCCATGGCGCCGGCCGGAATTTTCCCCAGAATGGCTTCTTTCTGCTGATCGTTGAGGGCGTCGGTCATGGGCGTGGCGATGAACCCCGGCGCGATGCAGTTGACCGTGACATTGCGGCTCGCCACTTCCTGCGCCAGGGATTTCGACATGCCGATCATCCCGGCCTTTGAAGCTGTGTAATTCGCCTGTCCGGCATTGCCGGTGACGCCGACCACGGACGTGACGGCGATGATCCGACCGAAGCGCTGTTTGGTCATGCCGCGCAATGACGCTTTGGCGAGACGGAAATACGCCGTGAGATTGATTTTGATGACCTCGTCCCAGGCGTCGGGCTTCATCATCATCATCAGATTGTCGCGGGTGACGCCGGCGTTGGAGACAACAATATCGACGCCGCCCATGGCTTCGCCCGCCTGCTTCGGCAGCGCATCCACCGCATCGAGATCGGACAGATTGCACGGCGTGACGAAGACGCGCTCTTTCAGATCGCTCGCGAGCGCTTCGAGTTTTTCCGCGCGCGTGCCGGAGATTGCAACGCTGGCGCCCTGAGCATGCAGCGCTCGCGCCACCGCTTCGCCGATGCCGCCCGTGGCGCCCGTCACCAGCGCGCGTTTTCCAGTTAAATCAAACATCAAGCTGTCTTTCTCTTTGTCCTGCTTCTAAGGGCTTTTGAGCGTTTCCGGTAACCCATATGAGCGATCGCCGGAAATTAGACAAGTAGGGTGCGAATCCCTAAAATGGCCAGGACAGAAGTGCTTACAAGGGGAGATCATGTCCAGAAAACTACTCACCGCGATTATCGCGGCGCTTGTTCTTGCGCCTTTTTCATCCGTACTCGCGGAAGACGTCAAAGCAAAATCGATCATCGAGGAAATGCTGGCCAAGCAGGCGGCGCGTGAAAAGGCGACGCCTTTCTATCTGGCGCGCGAAAGCCACTCGATGTTGAACAATGAAGATTTAATCCTGCTTTATGGCCGCTCCTGCGCGCCGGAACGCACCTTTACGGAAATGTACGATGAAGATGAAGACAAGGCGGCGATCAAGAACTGCGACGCGTCGATCCCGGGCTATACGGTCGTTCGTCCCGACGAGATTGAGTACATGCTCGGCGGCAAGGAAAAGATGGCTGTGAATCAAGGCGGCTTGGGGATGACTGCGAAGTTGCTGCCGGGTTTGTATCCGCTTGTTGACCCGGAAACTCTGATGGATACGTCGCAGTTAATGAGCGATTATGCCGACGACCCCAGACTGTTCAATAAAATCGAACAGCAGGACGCTAAAGAAGCACGCATGGACATGCTCAAATTCGCGAAGATGGCCCGCTTGCTGGGGACCATTTCGCTTAACGGCCGCAACGCATTCGTGCTGATTGCGGACAATGTCGGCGTTACGGGCAACACGAATGAGGAACAACGCGATCTCAACCAGTTGCTTACGACGGAAGAAATTGTTGACGGTTACCGAAACGCCGTCGACTACAAGATCAACACGGTCATGCTGGCGGTTGATGCTGATCGGCTGGTTCCGCTCGCCATGGGCGTTTGGGGAACGACAAAAGAAAAGAAAGGCAAGGAACAGGCCTTTCAGGTGTTTCGCGAGGATCGCGACTATTTCAAGGTAACGGGCACGCCGCTTTACATTCCCAAAACAACGACAATGGCCATGCGGATGAAATTGACCGGCGTGGACAAGAAGCAACAAAAAGAACTCGAAAAAGCGCTGAAAGACTACGAAAAAGCGAAAGCCGAGCTCGACGCCATGAAACAGGCGCAGGCCGCAGCGGGCGGCGTTCTCGGCGGTTTCATGGACGACCAGCTCGCCCGAATGGAAGAAATGATCAGAATGATGGAAGTCGCCGAGGCCGATGATGCGGTTGAAGACGCCGAAATCAACCTGAAAACCATTCAGGACATTTTTGACGGCGGCCTGGTCGGCAATGTCCGCACCACTCACGCAGCGACAGGCGGCACAACCCGTGAACTCGCTGAATTGGCGATCATGCCGTTTATAGCGAACGAGTAACGGGACGGCTGTCAGCAATTCACCTTGCAGGGTTCAGTGATCCGTTACCGATAAAAATCGTCAGGATCGCTGAACCTTCGCGCTCGCATTAGGCTTTTGCAAACGCGTCGATATCGCCCGGCTCGCCCACATTCAGCGTCGCCGCATCGCGCGCAATGCGCTTGATAAGGCCGGACAGCACTTTGCCCGACCCGACTTCGATAAAGGTCTCGCAGCCTTCATCGACCATGTGTTGAACGCTCTGCGTCCAGCGCACGCGCCCCGTTACCTGCTTCACCAGCAAGTCACGAATGGACGCCGGATTAGCGACATCCTTCGCCGTGACATTGGCGACCAGCGTGGTGACCGGCGCCGTAATTTTCGCCCCCGCCAGCGCTTCGGCCATGCGGTCGGCGGCGGGCTTCATCAAGGATGAATGAAACGGCGCCGACACGGGCAACAGCTTCGCCATCTTGATGCCGAAGGCTTTCGCATTGGCGCAGACGGTTTCGACCCGCGCCTTTTCGCCGGAAATCACCACCTGCCCCGGTGCATTGTCGTTGGCGATCTCACAGATTCCGGTTCCTTCGGCCGCATCAATCGCCTTCTGCGCGGTTTCAAGATCAACGCCGATCAGCGCCGCCATGGCGCCCGCGCCCACCGGTACAGCCGCCTGCATCGCCTCGCCGCGAATGCGCAACAGCCGCGCCGTATCCGCAAGGCTGATCGCGCGCGCGGCGCAAAGCGCCGAATACTCGCCGAGCGAATGACCGGCGACAAACATGGCGCTCGAAATATCCGCGCCGGCTTCGGCTTCCAGCACCCGCATGGCCGCGATCGAATGGGCCATCAGCGCCGGCTGCGTATTGGCCGTCAGAGTCAATCCTTCCATCGGCCCCTCGCGCATCAGCTTGAAGAGTTTCTGCCCGAGCGCGTCGTCAACTTCCTGAAAAACTTCGCGCGCCACCGGGAACGCATCGGCGAGCGCTGAACCCATGCCGACCGACTGGCTGCCCTGACCGGGGAAGACAAAAGCTCGCGTCATCGCGCGGAGGCTCCTTGGTTAATTGCGATTCTCAGCAGAGCAGCGGACATAGCGAGGACAGCGCATCAGGGCAAGGAGCGGCGCACACCTCCCCTTGTAAAGGGGAGGTCGAAATCTGCTTATCGCAAGCGATAAACAGATTTCGGGTGGGGATCATAAAATTCGCGCAGCCTTTCATCTAATCCACGGAATAGCTTATTGATCCCCTCCCTAACCCTCCCCTTTTCAAGGGGAGGGAATCCACCTGTCCTTGAATAGAAAAAATGGCCAATCCGCCGCTTCGCATCGCCAATGTCTCCGACAATCCTGACCCCGACTGGGTATGGCTGCGCGATCTGATGGGCGCTGATTTCAACGTTGGCGGCAGAAAACTCGAATGGGTTCCCTACTCCATGGCGCCGGATGGAAAAGCGCCCCGCTTCCTGGCGCGCTGGCGCGGCGCCAGACATCTGGCCTCAGACGCCGCCAGTCAGCCTTTTGACGTCATCGTTTCCCACGGACCGTGGACGACAGCATGGGTTGAGGAAATCGCCGGAGCGAAAAAGCAGGGCGCGCGGCATCTGGCTTTCTCCTTCAACTTCACCGATCTGCCTTCCGGGCCGCGCAAGGCGGTGATGCGCCGCAACTTCAAAAAGGTGGAAGCATTCGCCGTTTTTACCGATGCGGAACAAGACCTTTACGCCGACGCCTTCGGGATTGACCGAGCCAGGTTCTTGCGCGCGCCATGGGGAGTGGCGCCGCCGCTCGCCTCACGCCAGCCGCGCCTGATCACGGGCGAGTATTTCGCAGCGCTCGGCGGCGAGGCCCGTGACTATGCGGTGCTCTGTGAGGCGGCGCGGGCGTGTCCGGACCTCCACTTCGTCGCCGTCGCCCGGCCGCATAATTTCGACGGCCTCAATCCGCCGGAAAATCTCGACGTGCGGTTCAACCTTCCCTTCGAGGACGCATGGGGGATCGTCCAGCATGCCAAGGCGGCGCTGGTGCCCCTGCGCAGCCGCCAGACCCCATGCGGGCTCGTCACGCTGGTGGGCGGGATGCACCTAGGCAAGGCGCAGATCGTGACGGACGCGGCGGGCGCCGCCGATTACCTCACCGACGGCGAAACCGGGCTGTTGGTTCCGGCGGGCGATGCGCAGGCGCTCGCCGCCGCGATCCGCCGCCTCGATCAGGATCCGCAGCTCGCCGCCCACCTGGGCGCGGCCGCCAGGGCCTACGCCGCTGCCCATTGCAGCGAGGCGCAAACGGTCCGGTTTTTCGCTGGCTTGCTTAACCAGTGGTTCGGCGAAATATAGCCGTTTCGCGCTTGCAATAAGCCCTTCCTTCGTCTATCTCCCGCGGCTTCACGAGCGACGGTCGTGAGGCGCTGGCCCCTCCGGGCTGGTTCAAGGGATGGTCCCTTAGCCTTCACGAGCCACAGGCCCGGCGGATCGCCAGCAGATCCGTTTCCGAGTCTCCGCCGCCAAATGCAGGAGCTGGCTTCATGCCGCTATACGAACATATATTTATTGCGCGTCAGGATATCTCGCCCGCGCAGGTCGAGGGCCTGACCGAAACGCTCGCCAAAATTGTCACCGACAATGGCGGGAAAATCGAAAAGTCAGAATACTGGGGCCTTCGCAGTCTGCAGTACAAGATCAAGAAAAACCGCAAAGGCCATTACAGCCTTTTCAACATTTCCGCGCCGGGCGATGCGATCGCCGAACTCGAGCGTCAGGAAAGAATCAATGACGACGTGCTGCGCGCGCTGACCGTTCGCGTCGACAAGCATGACGAAGAGCCCTCGCCGGTTCTGTCGCGCCGCGACCGCGGAGACAGAAACGATCGGGGCGATCGCGATCGGGGCGACCGTGATCGTGGTGATCGGGATCGGGGCGATCGCGGTGATCGTGATCGTGGAGACCGGGGCGACCGGGATCGCGGTGATCGCGGCGGCCGCCGTTAAGGATGAAAGGGAAACATCATGGCTAAACCATTTTTCAGACGCCGCAAAACTTGCCCTTTCTCCGGCGATAATGCGCAAGTGATCGACTACAAAGACCCGAAATTGCTTCAGCGTTTCATTTCCGAACGCGGCAAGATCGTTCCGTCGCGGATTTCCGCCGTCTCTCAAAAGAAGCAGCGCCCTCTCGCGCGCGCCATTAAACGCGCGCGCTTCCTGGCCCTGCTTCCCTATGTATCGGAGTAAGTCCCATGAACGTCATCCTTCTTGAACGGGTCGAAAACCTCGGCCAGATGGGCGATGTAGTGAAAGTCCGCGCCGGGTATGCGCGCAACTTCCTGCTGCCCCAGAAAAAGGCGCTCCGCGCCAATGACGACAACAAGAAAGTGTTTGAGGCCCAGCGCGCCGAACTCGAAGCGCGCAACCTTGAGCGCAAAAAGGAAGCCGAACAGGCGGCGGCGAAGATCGACGGCACTTCCTATGTCATCATCCGCCAGTCTTCGGAAATGGGCGTCTTGTACGGTTCGGTTTCGACCCGCGACATCGCCGACGCCGCAAGCGAAGCCGGCGTGCATATCGACCGCGGACAGGTTCGCCTCGACAAGCCGTTGAAGGCGCTCGGCGTTTTCCCGATCCGCATCAAGCTGCACCCAGAAGTCGATGCGAAGATCAACATCAACATCGCCCGTTCGGCTGACGAAGCCGAACGTCAGGCGCGCGGCGAAGACGTGCTCGCCACCGCCGACCAGATCGAGCGTCAGGAAGAAGCGGAAAGCAAGGCCGAGTTCTTCGACGAAGGCGCCGGCGAAGCGGTTGAAACGACGGAAGAAGACACCGCCGAATAATATAACAACCCGATGCGCGCGCTGATGAGCAAATGCAGCATCGGAAAAACGGTGGAAAAATTGAATCGCCGGCTGACTGTTCAGCCGGCGATTTTTTTGGTCTAACGCTTGGATGGCAGACGGCGCGAGCAACCCGCAACAGAATACTCAGGGCACGGAGAATAAACTTCCCGTCAGCCTCGACGCAGAACAGGCGATCCTCGGCGCGATCCTGTTTGATAATGAAATCTTTTACCGGGTCTCGGCGTTCCTGAAGGCCGAACACTTTTTCGATCCCGTTCACCAGTTGATCTATGAAGCCTGCGGCGATCTGATCAATTCCGGCCGATTAGGTTCGCCCGTCACCATCGATACTTACCTTGCGAATGCGCAAGGCTATCTCGACGCTGGCGGCAAACGCTATCTCGAAACACTGGCGGCGAACGTTCCTTCCACCGCCGGCGCCAGCGATTACGCCAAGATCGTTTTCGATCTGTCGGTGTGCCGCGGCCTGATGTCCATCGGGTCGGAAATGTCGGACCGCGCCCGCGTCGCCACGCTCGACGATCACCCCTCGCAGCAATTGCAGGACGCGGAACAGGCGCTCTACAAACTCGCCGAGACCGGCAAATATGGCGGCGGCTTCAAATCCTTCCGCAACGCCATCACCGAAGCGATTGAGCTCGCCAACGCCGCCGTCAAACGCGATGGCGGCCTTGCAGGGGTTTCAACCGGCCTGCGCGATCTCGACCGGATGATGGGCGGGCTGCATCCCTCTGACCTGATCATCCTCGCGGGACGCCCTTCCATGGGCAAGACCTCGCTCGCCACCAATATCGCCGTCAACGCCGCCAAGGCGCACAAGACCGAGAAACAGCCGGACGGCACGCTGAAGACTGTCGACGGCGCCATTGTCGGTTTCTTCTCGCTGGAAATGTCCGCCGAACAGCTCGCCACAAGGATCATCTCGGAATTTTCGGAAGTCCAGTCGGTGAAAATCCGCCGCGGCGAAGTCGACCAGCATGAGTTCGACAAGATCTACCTCGCCGCCCGCGATCTCGAAAAACTGCCGCTCTATATTGACGACACCGGCGGCATTTCCATCGCCCAGCTTGCCGCCCGCGCGCGCCGCTTGAAGCGCCAGCACGGTCTCGACCTGCTCGTCGTCGACTATCTGCAGCTCCTCACCGGCTCGGGCCGCCGCAATGACGGCCGCGTGCAGGAGATCACCGAAATTTCGCAAGGCCTCAAAACCCTGGCGAAGGAACTCGATGTGCCGGTGATCGCCCTGTCGCAGCTCTCGCGCCAGGTTGAATCGCGCGACGACAAGCGCCCGCAGCTTTCGGACTTGCGTGAATCCGGCTCAATCGAACAGGACGCCGACGTCGTATTGTTCGTCTATCGCGAGGAATACTACTTAAGCCGCATGTCGCCGCGCGAAGGCACCGAAGAGCATGCGCAATGGCTCGCCAATTGCGACATGGCCCGCAACAAGGCGGAAGTCATCATCGGCAAGCAGCGCCACGGCCCCATCGGCCATGTCGATCTCCAGTTCAACGGCGCGCTGACCAAATTCTCAAACCTCGCCGACGAAAGCCAGTATGGCGGCGGAGATTATTGACGGCGCAATTACGCATTACAAATTTGTGCTGCTGTTTCTTCCTCCGTTTACGGGGGAAGTACCCGCCCCGACCGCGAAGGCGGTCGAATGATGAATCAGCCCGCATTCGCGCGCCTCTCCACCCTTACACGTTCGGCTCCTAATGGAGCGCGGCGCCGGAAAGCTTATGTCCTGCCCTTTTCCCACCACAAAAAGCTGCGTAAAGCGTGAGTATGAGTGAAAAAATCAGCAGGATGGCGGCCCCGGCGGCCAGCGAGACGACGCGCGAAGGCCCCTGGGCCGAGATCGATCTCGATGCGCTGTGCGCCAATTACGCGTTGATTGCGCAAGCTGCGCCCAACGCGCAGGTCGTTCCCGCCGTCAAATGCGACGCCTATGGCCTCGGCGCCGGACCGGTCGCGCGGGCGCTGGCCGAGCGCAGCAAATGCGAGGCGTTTTTCGTGGTCTATGCCGAGGAAGGCGCGGCCTTGCGCGCGGCCTTGGCAAACGCGCAGGCGAAAATTTACTGTTTTGCCGGGCCAACTCCGGAAACGCTCGCCCTGCATGAACAGGCGCGATTGACCCCGGTGCTGAACTCGGTGGAGCAAGCCCAGCTCTGGGCGGCGCGCGCGCCGGCCGTGGAAGCGGCCGTTCACATCGACACCGGCATGAACCGCATCGGTGCGCCGGTGAGCGCCGCGGCGGAGATTGCAAAGGTCGCGGGATTGAACATTACGCTGGTGATGAGTCATCTCGCCTGCGCCTCCGATCCGTCGCATGCGAAGAACCGCGAACAGCGCGACAGGTTCATTTCCGCCGCCTCGCATTTTCCCGGCGCGCGATTGAGCCTCAGCGCGTCGGCAGGCGCGCTCATGGGCAAGGACTATCAGTTCGACATGGTCCGTCCGGGGATTGCGCTTTATGGCGGCAGCCCGTTCGACAGTGACGATGCGCGCATCAAGCCGGTCGTCTCCCTGCGCGCGCCGGTGGTTCAATTGCGCGAACTGGCGCCAGGCGAAACGGTCGGTTATGGCGCGACGTTCACCGCGCAGCGCCCGACCCGAATCGCGGTTGTCGCGCTCGGCTATGGCGACGGGTATCCGCGCGGCGCCGCTGGCGCGGGGGCCGCCATTGTGAACGGCGAGCGCGCGCCGATTGCCGGACGGGTCTCCATGGACTTCATCACCCTCGATGTGACGGACCTCAAGAATCCGGTTAAACTGCATGATTATGCAGAGTTTTTTGGAACTGGCCTGCGCCTCCACGAGGTCGCGGCCGCGAGCGGGCGCGTCGCCTATGATTTGCTCACGGGGCTTGGCGGCAGAGTTGATCGCCGCTACCTCTAACAGCCGTCAAGGGGGCTAACGTCCATGAATATCTTCGCCATGACTGGCAGCTTAACGCTGAGCGCTTTGCGCGAAACCGGCCGAATGAGCGAATTTGCCGGACGCGGCGCGGTCGCCTGGGTGATCGGCCCGTTCTATTGGCGGGCGTTTTATTCCGCGCTGGGGCGGATCGGATTTTCGTCCCTGCCCGTGGTCGGTCTCACCGCCATCTTCACCGGGGCCGCTTTGGCGCTCAACATTTACGACGGCTCCTTGCGGTTCAATGCCGAAACATTCCTGCCGCAAATTCTCGGCGTATCAATCGTGCGCGAGCTCGGGCCGGTGCTCGCCGCGCTGATGGTCGCCGGCCGCTGTTCTTCCGCCATGGCCGCAGAGATCGGCACCATGCGCGTCACCGAACAGATCGACGCCATGTCGACGCTTGCGGTGGATCCGTTCAAATATCTGATCGCGCCGCGCATCGTCGCCACCACGCTGGCGCTTCCCGTGCTCGTGCTCGTCGCTGATATTATCGGAGTATATGGTGGGTATCTCGTCGCCGTTTACGGTCTCGATTTCTCCGGCCCGGTGTTCATCCGCAACCTCGCTGACTTCCTGCAAAACCGCGACCTCATCAGCGGATTGTTCAAGGCGGCCGTGTTCGGTTTCCTGATTTCGACCATGGGCTGCTATTACGGCTATCGCAGCCGCGGCGGCGCGCAGGGCGTCGGCTCGGCGACGCGCACCGCCGTTGTGGCCTCTGCCGTTGCGGTGCTGGCTTCAAACTATGTGATGACCTCGTTCCTGGTGGAGTTTTAAGTGACCGCCATGACCGAAAAGACATCACACATTGTCAGCGTGCGCGATCTGCACAAAGGGTTCGACAACCATCAGGTGTTGCGCGGCGTCGATATCGATGTCGATATGGGACGCTCGCTCGTCATCATTGGCGGGTCCGGCAGCGGAAAGTCCGTTCTGCTGAAATGCATCGTCGGGCTGTTGAAGGCCGATCGCGGCGTCATTGAAGTGGATGGCCGCAACATCGCGAAAAATTCCGAAGCCGACCGGCGACACATGACGCAACTCTCCGGCATGCTGTTTCAGGGGTCGGCCCTGTTCGACAGTCTCAAGGTTTGGGAAAACATCGCCTTCCGTCTCCTCAACGCCGAAAACAAATCGCGCAAGGCGGCGCGCGACAAAGCCATCGATTGCCTCGCCCAGGTTGGGCTCGCGCCGGAGGTTGGCGATTTACAGCCCTCGGCTCTCTCCGGCGGCATGCAGAAACGAGTCAGCCTTGCGCGCGCCATCGCGTCCGACCCGCAGATTCTGTTTTTCGATGAACCCACGACCGGTCTCGATCCGATCATGTCGGACGTCATCAACAATCTGATCGTTGAACGGGTCAAGGCGCTCGGCGCCTCGGCCATCTCAATCACCCACGACATGGCGTCAGCGCGAAAAATCGCCGATGAAGTCGCCATGCTCTATCAGGGCCGGATCATCTGGCGCGGCAAGCCCGATGATCTTGAAAAATCCGGCAACCCCATGGTCGATCAATTCGTTCATGGCCGCGCTGAAGGACCGATCAAGATGTCCGTGCGCAGCAACTGACTGGCGCAACGCTCCGTTATTTTTTCTTCGGTTGAACCAGCGTCGCCGGCCGCGTGCGTTGCGCCTCAGAAAACAGCGAATAGGTTTTGTTCACATAATTCGACACGTCGACAATGCTCGACATGTATTTTTCAAGTTCCGGCGTCATTTCCTGTTCAACCAGCCGCACATGCGCAGACGGGTTTTCGGTTTCGAAGTGAACGTAAAACCACGGCTCGCCGCGTTTCAAAACCAATGGCTTCGTGACGTCATACCATTCAAAGCCCCAGCTCAACGGGCGCGGCCAGATATGAGCGGGAAAGCGTCCGCCCATTTGCAACCCCGGACGCGGCGTCGAAAAGTAATGGAGATACGGCGGCGACTGCACGATGTAGCAGGGATCGTCGGCAACAAAAACGTAAGGCGCGATGATCTGAATGAGCGGCCGCTCCGGGTTGCGCCATTCCTGCTGCGGATGCAGCACCATCATTTCGCGCAAACCGGTCTGACGCATCGCTGACTTTTCTCCGTCTCCGTCAACGAGAGTCAGTTGCCCGCTTGGCTGCTTTTCAAATCGCAAGGTCAGATCCACCGGACACGGCACGACATAGTGCCGGCGATCGAAATCAACTGCAGCAGGGCAAACCTGCACGGACTTCGCCGAAACCGGCTTGGGGTCGGTGCGCGAAAATGGTTGCGGCGGCGCCCAGATTAACGACGCCTTTTGCGACCGCACTGTCCAACCAACAGTAATCGTCCGTTTTTTGCCGCGCTCCTCGGAAGCGCGCGCATCCTGTTCGCCGGCAAAGTAATCGTCCCATTCCATGCGTCGTCGCTCCCAGTCCAGCCAATATGAGCGGCGCACAATACGCTAGTTTGTGTGATTGCACAGCGCCGTATATGACGAATGCTTGGCAATTAACCGTGAACGGCGCACGTTTTATCGATGCGACGGCATGCGCCTCTGGGGGCCGGACGATTATCCGGCCTGCTGACTCAACCAATCGAAGAGATCCGACAGAAACCCACGATGGAAGCGATTTTTATCAGGCCCTTCCTGATACATAAGACTGTGCCGCACGCCGTCATAGACACGCCAGGTGACGTCTGGCGCATCGGCATAGTCGCGCTCCAGAATCGCCGTGCTGGCCTTCACCGGAATGAACTGGAACTCATCGTCGGCGCCCGACCCAATGAATAGCGGCCCCCGCCAGCGCTCCCATTCGCGCATCATTTCGTAGTCTTCATTGACGCGCCAGAATTCTTCGAAACGGCCCTTTGCGCGCATTGCATAGATTTTTGTAAGCAGGGGAACCATCAGCTTTGGCGCGCCTGAATTGGCGATGTCATTGCGTATTTCCAGTTCCAACTGCTGCTGCAAAGACGTTGAGGTGGCGCTGAGCACAACTGCAAAATCTGCTTTCGCAAGACGGGCGGCCTCCGGCGCAATCATGCCGCCCTGACTGACGCCTAAGAATCCGACGCTTGAAACCTCCGGCCTGAGCTCTCGCAATGCATCCATCCAGGCTGCGCCGTCTTCCGCCAAAGTCGTCAGCGGCGCCTCGCGCCAGTCTCCGCCGGAACGGCCCGATCCGCGCTTGTCTGGAAGGATGACCGTGTACCCTTTTTCCGCCAGTGTGTGGGCCAGAACGGCATACCAGCTATTTGACCGGTCAGAATTTCCGGAGCCATGCAAAATGACAATGCCGCGGCCAACTGGTTCAGCTGGCTCGAACATCCACCCGGCCAGCGTAACGCCATTTTGAGCCTCGACAGGCGAAATCTCGTAAGGCTGTTCCGCAAGACGCATCAGCCCCTCATTTACATTGAAGGATTCGAGTCTCTCGGGCGGCGCCTGTGTCGCAGCATCCCACAAATCGACCCGCATAATGTAAAAGCCGCCATCAAGGCCCGGAACTATCTGCCAGCGGGACCCATCTTCTTTCGCATATATTCCGGTGCGCGCGTCAATCGGCTCCATCGCGCCGGTCAACTCGGCGCGCAAAGGCGGCATAGGAGGATGGAGAAATTTCCAACCGCCAATCATCGCGGTCCCAAACACGATAAGGAGAACAATCAATCCAATTTTGCGCATACGCCCTCACAAGTCTCGCCACAAAAGCAGAAACCGACTATTGCGAACATTTACGCGGCGGGATTGAATCCAGTTGATCTCCGCCATGCGCCCGGCGTGCGTCCCGTCATGGCGACGATCGCCCGGATCATATGCGCCTGATCGGCGTATCCCGCCTGCAGCGCAATCTCCGAAAGGGGCGCTGTGGCGCTGGCGATCTTTTTCAGCACAGAGCGGGCGCGTACTGCTGCGCGGAACTGCTTTGGCGACAGCCCGTAAGCCTTGCGGAACTGCCTCGATACGGTCTCCGCGCGAACGCCGCGCTCGCGCGCCCATGCGCCGATTGAGTGCGTATTTCCTTCGGCGAGATCGCAGGCAAGCACATCAGGCAAGTCAGCTGGCCCGTCATCCGTAATCTGAATATTCCTGAACAGCCATTCAGCAGTTTTGCTCATGTCGCCCGCAGACTGCAACTTCAGGAAAACGCCCATATCGTCAAGCCGGCCGCTCCTTGCGTCCACAGTGAAGCCGCCGCCAAGTGGAATGTTGACAATCGTCACATCCTCTCCGTTGATCCGGTCTGCATGCGCTTCATAGGCTGCGTGGATGGCGACGTCTCCAGGCCTTAATTTCCGCCGGCCGCTTTCACTTGTTTCATCGAGGGTGCCGGAAAGGATCACGGCTGCATAGGGCGCGCTATGACGATGCCAGGCTATAACGGCCCCGGCCTCAATGCATTCTTCGGCAAAATGTTTTTGGCCAATACTCACGCAACGCCTCTTACTATCAAACTACTCCCACTCGATCGTGCCGGGCGGTTTTGATGTCACATCATACACCACTCGATTGACACCGCGCACTTCGTTGATGATGCGCGTGGCGCAAGCGCCCAGAAACTCGTGGCTGAACGGATAATAATCGGCCGTCATGCCATCCGTGGAGGTCACCGCCCGCAGCGCCAGCACATGATCGTAGGTGCGTTCATCGCCCATGACGCCCACAGTGCGCACCGGCAACAGGACCGCGAAGGCCTGCCAGATCGCATCATAAAGACCGGCTTTCCTGATCTCGTCCAGATAGATCGCGTCCGCCTTGCGCAGGATGTCGGCCTTTTCCCTGGTCACTTCACCGGGAATGCGGATGGCGAGGCCCGGCCCCGGGAACGGGTGGCGGCTGACAAAATGATCCGGCAGGCCAAGCTCGCGGCCGAGCGCGCGCACTTCATCCTTGAAGAGTTCGCGCAACGGTTCGACCAGCTTTAAATTCATTCGCTCCGGCAGGCCGCCAACATTATGGTGCGACTTGATCGTCACTGATGGGCCGCCATCAAAGGACACGCTTTCGATGACGTCGGGATAAAGCGTTCCCTGCGCCAGAAACTTGGCGTTCTCAATCTGCGATGCTTCTTTGTCGAACACGTCTATGAATAACGACCCGATAATTTTGCGTTTCTTTTCCGGATCATCAACGCCAGCGAGCTTGCCAAGAAACAGATCTTCCGCCTGCACATGTATGAGCGGAATGTTGTAGCTGTCGCGGAACAGGCGAACGACTTCTTCTCCCTCGCCGGCTCGCATCAGTCCTGTGTCGACGAACACGCAGGTCAGTTGCTCGCCAATCGCCTCGTGAATGAGCACTGCTGCGACCGAGGAATCGACGCCGCCGGAAAGGCCGCAGATGACACGCGCATCGCCCACCTGTTCGCGAATGAGCTTGATCGCTTCGTCGCGAAACGCGGCCATTGTCCAGTCGCCGGTCAGCCCCGCAATGTTATGAACGAAATTGGCGAGCAGTTTCGCTCCGTCCGGCGTGTGCACCACTTCCGGGTGGAACTGTACGGCATAAATTCTGCGGCGCTCATCGGCGATGGCGGCGAAGGGGGCGCCTTCCGATTTTGCAATGACCTCGAAGCCGTCGGGGATCGCATTTACGCGGTCGCCATGGCTCATCCAGACTTGATGACGCGAGCCCTGCTCCCAGACGCCTTCGAACAGGGCGCTTGGTTTGACGACTTCGAGCATCGCCCGGCCAAATTCGCGATGGTCTGACGTTTCCACATCGCCGCCAAGCTGGGCGCAGATCGTCTGTTCGCCATAGCAGATGCCGAGAACCGGCACGCCCGCCTCGAAGATGGCCATATCTGCGCGCGGGCTGAGGTCGGTTTTGACGCTGGCCGGACCGCCCGAAAGGATCACCGCCTTCGGGTCGAAATCCGCCAGAAACGCAGCGTCGACCCGGTTAAAGGGATGGATCTCACAATAAACGCCGGCCTCTCGCAGGCGGCGGGCGATAAGCTGGGTGACCTGGCTGCCAAAGTCGACAATCAGCGCACGGTCATGGATTCGGGCATGGGGATCAAGTTTCATGGCGAGCCTTTAGCGGAGTCGGATGGCGGCGTCACGTCAGAATTCCCTCTTCTTCCTGCCATTGCAGCGCTAACCCGCCCTGGCCAGCACGGCAATGAAAAATCCGTCGGCGCGAATATTGTCCGGCGTCAGGCGAACGGCGCCGTGCTTCGTGACGCAAAGCGACAGCGCCGCCTTTCCTTCGTCGCTCAGCAAGCCGGAGCGCGCCATCGCGTCAAGCGTCGCTGTGCGCGTGAAGTCCGGATGCGCCGCGAGGAAGTCATCGAGCCGGTCTTCGTTTTCTTCCATCAGGAAGGAACAGGTCACCCAGATCATTCTTCCACCCGGTTTGACGAACCGCGACGCCTCTTTCAACACCGCGTCCTGCTCGTCCATGCGTGTTTGCAGCTGCTTTTCCGTCAGCCGCCATTTCGTATCCGGATGGCGCCGCCATGTGCCGGCGCCGGTACAAGGCGCATCGACAAACACCACATCCATCTTGCCGGCGAGATCATCCAGGGTTTCGCCACCCGCTGGAGACCGGATCTGCAGATTGCGCACGCACGCCCGTTGCGCCCGCGCGAATAACGGCGCCAGGCGGCGCGCATCGCGATCATAGGCGTAAAGCTGGCCGGTGTTTTCCATCATCGCCGCCAGCGCCAGAGTCTTGCCGCCGCCGCCCGCGCAAAAATCCAGGACTTGCGCGCCTTTGATCTCGCCCGCCGCCGTTGCCGCGATCTGGCTGCCCAGATCCTGCACCTCGACCCAGCCCTTGTTGAAGGCGGGAATAATCGTGACGGCAGGCGCCTTTTCAGCAGGCGACGGCGCGGCGATGCGCGCGGCATTGATCAAGATCGGCGCAGCTTCCGCTTTGACGGGCTTCAGCGCTGCCAGCGCCTTTTCCGGGGTCGACTTCAGGCTGTTAATGCGCAAATCAATATCGGCGCGCTCGCAGAAGGCGTTCATCACGCGCGGCGCGGCGTCTCCAAAAACTCTTGCAATGTGCGGCGTCAGCCATGCCGGGTAGTCGGCTGCCTGCTCGTTGTCCATGTAGGCAGGATCGATTTCATCTGCCGCGCATGGCGGCGACGCGCACTCCACCCGTTCTGCAGACAGCGACCGCGCCTCCAGTCGCGCGCGTTCGGCATCGCTCAAGTCGCCGGGGCCGTGCTCGCCGCCAGCGGCTTCAGCCAGCTCTTCGATGCTCGCCCCCCACATGAACCGCATGGCGCCGAGCACCGCAGCGCGCGGGCTGTCATCTCCCATCGCGGCGCCGAGCGACTGGCGTTTGCGCAACACATCCAGACACAAACCCGAAATCCACGCGCGATCCTTCGACCCCGCAAACCGGTTGCTGCGCGACCAGTCGGCGATGGCCGTTTTTAAAGGCACACGCCGGGCTTCAAAGTCAGTGAGAATTTCAATCGCGGCAGAAAGCCGTCCGGATAGGCGCATGGCTTACGTCCTGCTCATATGGCGGCGTCAATCGCGCGCATAAACACACACATCATTTTCCACAACCTGGATAAGTGTGAAGCCTTGCGCCGCGATTTTTTCACGAAGCGCCGCCATCATATCGTCAGTCGCCAGTTTCGCATGCACTTCCATGATGATTAGACGCAACCCTGACAGGTCCAGCCCATCAAACAGGGTGAATTCTCCCCCCTCTATGTCACAAATAAAAATTGTCGCCCGTTTTTCACGAAACAAATCGTTCAGACCAATTGTCTCCAGCCGGTCAGTTCGTAGCGTCACGCCGCGCTCAACCACCGATGAGGACCAGAACTGTTTCGCGATATGAAAATCCACAATTCCGTCCGACGCGGCTGCGGCGACCCCGATCCGGATATCAGGCGGATCAAAACCGTTGATTTCAAAATTATGCCAGATTTCAGGTTCGAGATCGCGGTTGGCTTCGATCATCGTTATATTCTGCACACCAACAATGCGAGCGCATAGCAATCCGACAAAACCAAGCGCCGCACCAGCTTCGACAATAACGTCGTCTGGTTTCAAAAATTGGTCCAGCAGCCGCGTTTCTGCTTCTTCGTATCTTTCACGATACATGACGCGGCGCATGAACGGGCTGGCCCCATCCGGTATCCGCAACAGCAAGCCATGTACTTTTATTTGATCTGGCCGCAGCAGGCGCCGAATCGCATATCGCGCATATCTGGGCCCGTCTGTGAGCGGATTAAATCTCATCTGCACGCTGGAGTAGTTTCGCACTTAATTGATGGTTGCGCATCCGCATATCGCCGATTCAACTCGGCGTCGGGTAGTTCGGCGCCTCGCGGGTGATGGCGACATCGTGAACGTGGCTTTCCTTCAGCCCCGCATTGGTGATCTTCACGAACTTCGCGCGGCTTTGCATTTCGGCGATCGTCGGCGCGCCCACATAGCCCATGGAGGCGCGCACGCCGCCGACAAGCTGGTGCAGGATTGGGCTGATGGAGCCTTTATACGCCACCCTGCCCTCAATGCCTTCAGGCACCAGTTTCATCTGATCGCTGACATCGGCCTGAAAATACCGGTCCGCCGAGCCGCGCGACATGGCGTCGATCGAACCCATGCCGCGATAGGATTTGTACGAACGGCCCTGATAGAGGAAAACTTCTCCGGGCGCTTCGTCAGTCCCCGCGAGCAGCGACCCGATCATCACGCAGTTGGCGCCCGCCGCCAGCGCCTTCGCCATATCCCCGGAATATTTGACGCCGCCATCGGCGATAATCGGAACCCCAGCCTCACGGCCTGCGCGCGCCGCATCCATCACTGCTGTCAGTTGCGGCACGCCAACGCCGGCGACGATGCGAGTGGTGCAGATCGACCCCGGGCCAATGCCGACTTTCACCGCATCAGCGCCGGCGTCGATCAAGGCTTTCGTCGCCTCATAGGTAGCGACATTACCTGCGACGATCTGCGCCGAAGAGTAAGCGCGCTTCACGCGGCGCACCTGATCGACGACTTTCGATGAATGACCGTGGGCGGTGTCGATCACAATGACGTCGCAGCCGGCATCGATAAGCGTTTCGATGCGTTCAAACCCTGCATCGCCGACAGATGAGGCCGCCGCAACGCGCAGGCGCCCTTGTGCATCTTTGCAGGCATGCGGGAATTTCTGCGCCTTTTCCATATCCTTGACGGTGATCAGGCCGACGCAGCGATACTGGTCATCGACCACGACGACACGCTCAATCCGCCGTTTGTGGCACAGCGCACGCACTTCGTCCTGGCTGGCGCCCGGTTTCACGGTCACCAGATCCACTGCCGTCATCAGATCACGCACCGGCTTGTCGAGATTGCGTGCAAACCGCATGTCGCGATTGGTCAGCACGCCGACAAGCTTGCCGACGCCATTGGCGTCGCGGTCTTCGACCACCGGAAAGCCGGAGATGTTCTTTTCCAGCATCAATTCCTGCGCCGTGTAGAGCGTATCGTCCGGCGTCAGGGTCAATGGATTGACCACCATGCCGCTTTCAAACCGTTTCACCCGTCGCACATGCTCGGCCTGTTCTTCGATGCTCAAATTCCGGTGCAGCACGCCAATGCCGCCATTCTGAGCCATAGCGATCGCCATCTCCGCTTCGGTCACCGTATCCATGGCCGAAGACAGAATCGGAATATTGAGCGTGATCTCGCGAGTCAGATTTGCGCGCACATCGACCTGGCTCGGCATCACTTCCGACGGTCCGGGTTCCAGCAAGACATCATCGAATGTCAGCGCTTCACGGATTTGCATGTGTCAGCTCCCTTTCAACATGCGGTTGGCGGCAAAACCCATGGGGGCGCCAAATATAAACATGTGGATCGCAAGACCTATGGCCAGCGACTTCGCATCATGCGTTTGCGCGCCGGCGAGCGACAGCGGCAGCACGATTTTCTGCATGACATAATACATGGCGACGCCAAACCCCACGCCGGTGAGGAGCGGCCATTTGCGTAGCAGCGTAATCTTCGCCATCGCCGCGACCAGAACGATCCCGGCGCAGATGGCGATGAAAAAGTGCAAGCCCAGCCCAAGCGCCGCCGACGCTGCGCCGCCTTCATATGCCGCCGGCCCCTGCACGCCCGCAGCGATAGACTGAAGGATGCGCACTGGGCTGACGTCGTAAACGGCCAGATAAACCGTCAGCGCGGCTGCAATATCCAGTGCTCCGCCCAACAGCCCCGTCAGCAATCCAGCCTTGAGCATCTAGTCCTCCGCCGTCACGCTTATGGAAAAAGTTTTCATGGCGGGCTCGCTCGCATCCTCCCAGGGTCGGCGCTGTTCGAAACGCAACTCGCCTTCTCCGGACGCGGTTACATCGAAAAGGAACGCCTCCCAGTGATGACCGCCTGTGAACCCTTCTTCGAGCTGATTGGTTGAGGTCGGCCCGCCATAGGTTCCCGCGGCCTTGAGGAAAGGCGGCGTCATCTCCGCCGCCCATTCATAACCCGCCGTCGGCACGCCGACCAGTTCAACTGCGATGCGTTGACCGGTTTTGACGGCGACGGGGCCTTCTTCATGTTCGAGAATGACCACATCAACCCCGTCCGGTCTTGGCGCGGCCAGCGCCGTGTCCGATCCGGATTGCTCCCGATTAGTGGATTTATCGTTCGCGGCGTCACAGGCCGATAAGGCCAGCAAACAAGAGAGTGTTAGAAATCTGAGCATTTAATTCCCTCTGAATCCGGTTGCGACCACATATTTTTCCGCCGAATCCTGCCGCGACGCTTTTGGCTTGGCGTGTTTTACGACGGCGAAATTCTGCTTAAGGCGCACCAGCAAATCGCCTTCCGCGCCGCCGGCGAAGACCTTGCAGACGAAAGCGCCGCCAGGCGCCAATACGTCTTCGGCGAAGTCGAGTGCGACTTCCGCGAGGGCGACGATGCGAAGGTGATCCGTTGACTGATGGCCTGTGGTCGGCGCCGCCATATCTGAAAGCACCACATCTGCAGGTCCGCCAAGCAGATCTTTCAAACGGTCCGGTGCGTCATCATTAAGGAAATCCATCTCCAGAATCTCGGCGCCCGCAACGGCGGGAACATGGAGATAGTCGATGCCGACCACCTGGCCCTTCTTGCCGGTTGCATTGACCGAAACCTGAAGCCAGCCGCCCGGCGCACAACCGAGATCGACGATCCGGCCGCCCGGTTTCAGGAGGCCGTATTTCTCGTCAATCTCAAGCAGCTTGTAAGCCGCGCGGCTGCGATAGCCATCCGCCTTAGCGCGCTTCACATAGGGGTCGTTCAATTGCCGGTCGAGCCAGAGCGTGGAAGCAAGATCGCGCTTCCTGGCGGTTTTGACGTTGACGCGAAGCTGGCGCGGCTCGTTGCCGCCGGCGAGCGGCGCCCCTTTCTTGCGGGCGCGTTTTTCCGGTTCCGCGCCGAGCGCGGTCGTCGCGATATTGGTCTTTTTCGCGCGCTTGCGCCGCTTTGGCGGCGGTTTAGAAGGGGATTTGCGTCGCTCCATGGGCCTTCATAGCGGAGTCTCAGCGCCTTTCAACCGGTTTTTAGCGCTACGTTTCGCGCGTCCGCGGCCTCGAGCTCTGAGCCGGAAAACCGCCAGTTTCCCTATGGTTTCGAAGTTCCGGCAAGCTGTTCGCCGCCGAAATCGCTCATTTAGCCGCTTCGCCACATCCAAACGGGCCCCGCCGCGCATCTATAGGGGACAATCCGGCGAGAAGGCCGGAACAAGAAAAGGAACCAGAATGATGAGTGAAGATGTTTTCGTGCCGTTTGTGGTGTTTGGAGCGCTGGCGGCGATTGTCATCTCCGCCTTCTTTTTCAGCTACAAAAAGCGGGTGGTTGTCTACGACGCAATCAAGGTTGCAATTGAAAAGACCGGTTCTGTCGACCCGGCGCTGGTGGAAGCCATTATTCGCGACAATATCGGCCCCTATGCCGATCTGCGCAAAGGCATCATCCTGATCGCGGTCGCTGCGGCGTTCGCGGTGCTGGGCTTTTCCGTCCCGGACGACGAAGCGCTACGGCCGATGCTCGGCGTTGCTTCGTTTCCCGGCCTGGTCGGCCTCGCCTATGTGGGCTTCCATTTCTTTGCCCCGCGAGAAGCGACAGTTTAGTCTGCGCTCCAGCGGAAGCAGCTGATGGAATTGACCGATATTGAACTGGTGGCGATGGCGCGGGCCGGCGATGAGCGCCGCGCCTTCGCCACGCTCGTGCGGCGCCATCAGGGACGGTTGCGTGCGTTTTTGCTGCGGCTTTGCGGCGACAGCGCGCTCACGGACGATATTGCTCAACTGACATTTATGAAAGCGCACGCTTCGCTGAAGGCTTTCACCGGCGGCGGTTCGTTCCGGTCATGGTTGTTCGCCATCGCGTACCGGGAGTTTCTGCAAGACGCGCGCAAAGGCAAAGCGGCGGCGCGCCTTGAGACTGCGCTGAAGACGGAACCGCAACACGAAGAAAATCTGGAGCCGGGAATGTCGATTGACTTGCGCCGTGCGCTTTCAAACCTCGATGAGATGGAGCGCGCATCCATACTCTTATGCGATGCTGCCGGATTCTCCCATTCCGAGGCGGCCGCAGCAATCGGCGCGCCATTGGGCTCGATCAAAACCTATGTGGCGCGGGCCCGCGAACAAATGCGCGCACTGCTTTCCGCCGAAGCGCCGCGCCCTGGTGATTTGTCAACCGAACGATCAACGGAAGGAACCTGCCATGCCCTCTGACGCCATCGAAGACCTGTTGAAAACAGATTTTGACGCTCTCGCGGATAAGCTTGACCGAGACCGGTTTGCTGATCGCTTGCTGTTCAAGCTCGGCGCGCGCCAACGGGCGCGGCTTGGCGTTGTCGCTTTCGCTGGCGGATTGGGCGCAGCCTTCGCTGCATCGCAATTCGTTGAAGTTGTGAATTCCATCGCCCCGTCGCTGGCGGCCTCAGCACCGGAACTGGGCGCCGGACAGACGCCGCAATTTCTGGCGACACTCTTGCTTGCGGGAGCGCTGGCGATGACCGCGCTCGTGGTGCGGCAGGACGCGTAAGCTCCGCCAGTAAAAAATAACCTCCGTTCGAGGGAAGTCGCCTCAATGGGCATCATACGAATTTTTCCAACCAGCCGGAACTGAATGCCGGGCCGCCTGTTGAACTGCAAAGCGGGGCGTGTGCAGTAAGGCTTGCGAGATGTCCCTGTCCACCCACTATATGCGCAAGGCGGCGAGAAGGTCCGCCCTTCAGGCCGCGCGGTGTTTGCGCATTGAGGAAACGAGGGCGATGCGCCTCAGCCCAATTCCTATCACGCTCATTCTTCACGCCCTTCGAAGGAATTCAACCATACCCTTCGCTCCAAGCGGGCTCCGGTTCGCTCTGCATCGCTGCACCGAGGATGTGTTGAAAGACCCGAACCGGCTCTACGCGGCGGATGTTCGCGCTCGCGGAGACGCCATCTTTCAGACATTGATGGGCCGGCATTCGGACCGGGCGGTAAAGGCTGTCGCAAGTTTAATGAAAGTCGATGCGCGGCGCGCGCGTACACTCCTGGCCATAAGCGCAGTAGCAGCAGTATCCGCGCTTTATGAAACTAAACGAGAGCTCAATCTTTCGACCGCACAAACCTTAGGCGTTCTTATCTCGGAGTCAGCGTTGGCGGAAAACGTCGAGCCTGCACTAATGATCAAGGTGCGCGATTGGGTGTTCCGGCCCACATTTTTGGGCCGGTTGCTGGCAAGAGCAGACTCGTTGCTTCGCCGGCGGAGACAACCAGCCAGCGCCTGATTTCGCCCCCCCCCCTTTAAGTCTTGGAAATTTCGCAAACAAACGAGCGGCCGCGCAAACAAAAACGGCGTCCCGAAGGACGCCGTTTTCATAAATGAAGCTGTTAAAAGCTTACGCTTTTGACAGGTTGCCAGCCGATGCCTTGCCGCGATCGGTTACGATCTCAAAATTGATCTTCTGGCCTTCTACCAGCGGCCCCATGCCAGCAGCTTCAACGGCGGTGGCGTGAACGAAAACGTCCTTGCCGCCATCATCCGGCTGGATAAAGCCGTAGCCTTTTTGGCCGTTGAACCACTTAACTGTACCTGTCGCCATGTTTCGTCTCCTTTGACATTAGGCGCGCCGGGCAAACTCGCCCGGCTATTGGCCGCCGTCCTGAAAAGGACGCCGTCCGGTTCGTGCAACCCGTGTCTTGGAAAGGTCGAAAGCTTAGCAGACAGATGTCGGCCGCGGTTCGGCTGCGGCCCAAAACAGAAATTGCGCGCCCCATATAATGGCCGAAACGCACAACCGCAAGGGATGCGTTCCGGACGGAATGCCCCCGGCGTCATCCCTAAATTTAGCTACAGTTTTTTGTAGAGATACACTGTCGGCAAGCCAGCGCTGAAGCCTGCTTTTTCATAAGCACGCCGCGCCGGCGCGTGCGCCGGATCGCCGCCTGTGCCGACGGTGGCGATTTTCATTCCCGCCAGTTTCAAGCGTGCGCAGGCATGGTTGTACATCTTAAGACCCAAGCCGCGCCCCTGATGGCCGGGATGGATCGCATTCAATTCAATTTCACCAATTCCCGTGTGATGATCGAACGCCAAAGCGACAAATCCGGCGACCTCATCGCCGACCTCCATCACATGCAGTTCTCCGCCAGACTCCCGGACGCATAACTGATCGAGCAGGGCGCCCTGTTCCTCCTCCGCTGCAGCGAAGGCTATGGGGGCGATTGCGTCACCGACAAGTTCACGGAAGGAAGCAAACACCGGCGCGAAGGCAGCGTTGCGTATTTCATGTAGTTTTGAATAATCCGACGGTGCATAAGGCCGGAAATGGCAATCGGGCACGGCGCCGTTCCGCAATCAATCGTCGCGATAGACTTTTTCTTCGCGTTCGTGGCGTTCCTGCGCTTCAAGCGAAAGGGTGGCGATGGGCCGGGCGTCGAGCCGGCGCACGCCGATCGGCTCGCCGGTTTCCTCGCAATACCCGTATTCGCCCGTTTCAATCCGGCGCAGGGCGGAATCAATCTTTGAGATCAGCTTGCGCTGGCGGTCGCGCGTTCTGAGTTCCAACGCTTTTTCGGTTTCGCTGGAGGCGCGGTCTGCAATATCCGGGAGATGATTGTCGTCTTCCTGCAGGTTCGTGAGCGTGCCCTTGCTTTCCTTCAGAATATCCTGCTTCCAGGCCAGCAATTTCTTTTTGAAATATTCCTTCTGGCGGTCGCTCATGAAGGGTTCATTTTCGGATGGACGGTACTCATCGATCTCAGACGCAGACATGGTCTTCTCCCAACTAACACCTTCGACCCGATTCCATCGCCCGTTTCCAATGGCGAGGCCCCCGAGTCGCGGCTCTCTATAACGACACCCTCCCAAGGGCTCAAGCAGGCTTTTCCCACTCGCCGGGCCGCGGCGCAGATTTCATAAAATTGAAATCTTGAGATTCGGTTTCAGAGCGCGGCGCAGGCTTGCCCGGGGTCCGGGCCGAGACCTCGCTGCATTGCAGCATAAGAAGACTGTCCCCCTGTGTCCCGAAGGTCACGCGAGACCTGCATTTGCGGACAATTTCAATTAAATGCGCAAGCCTTTGTTGTTCGGCGTTTCGTATAGCTCGTGAGTTCGCCAGTCGGCGTTCAACGGCGGGGCGGCGGCTTGCCGAGGCAAGCCATGTCCTCCGTTTACTGAGCAATGACGCCGTCTACGGGAGCGCCTGCATGACCATACCGATTTCCGGCGCCGAACCCGCCGCCAGCCCTGCCCTGCGGGTGCAAGCGCTGATCGACATAACGGATGCGTTGAGCCGCATTTTCCACAAAGAGAATGCTGCGCTCGAAGCTCGCCGGCCGCAGGACGCCGCTTCGCTGCAAGCCGAAAAAGCGCGGCTCGCCGCCGCCTATGCGCAATCGATCCGCGCCGTCGCCGCCGAAAGGGCGGAGATCAGCACTGTCGAAAGCGGGTTGCTGACGCGCTTACGCGATATTACGTCCACATTCGAAAATCGCGCCGCGCGCCAGCGCGCCTTGCTGGACAGCGCAAGCTGAGCGCCGCGCGAGCGTAGACAGGCGTCGAGATCATCTGGCGCCGCGACACGCCCTCGCCGGCTTGTGAACGCCCTTCCGGCGCACCCGGTTCGCCCTGCTTTAGCCTCTCCGGCCAGTCCTGTCGCTAAACCCTTGTAATTAGCAGCGAAATTATATCGAAGCCCAGAGCCCGCGGGAGCTGAACATTTCCGGCGACCGTATCCTACATTTCGCCCTTTTTTGTGGTTAAAGTGCGGTTACTGAGCGGGGTGTGGGAGTCAGGCGTGAAAATTTCAGAAAGCGGCATTGAGTTGCTGAAACGGTTCGAGGGGCTTGAACTCGAGGCCTATCAGGACATCGCTGGAATCTGGACCATCGGTTACGGCCACACCGGCCCGGACGTGCAGCCGGGCATGAAAATCAGCGAACGCGACGCGGAAGAACTCTTGCGGCGCGACCTCAAGCCCCGCGAGCAGGCGGTGAGCGCGGCGACAAAGACCTCCTTGAACCAGAATGAATTCGATGCGCTGGTGAGCTTCGTTTACAATGTCGGCGCCAACGCCTTTCGCGGATCGACCGCCTTGAAGCGCCTCAACAGGGGCGACCGCGTTGGCGCGGCAGATGCGCTGACCTGGTGGAATAAAGCGACCGTGGGCGGCGTCCTGCGCGAAGTGATGGGCCTGACGCGGCGACGCGCCGCGGAGCGAGCCTTGTTCCTGACGCCAACCTCGCTCGCCAATGTGCGCGATCCCGAACAGCTTGATGAAAACACGCGTGCGACCCCGATTGAAGACACGCCCCGGCGCGGCAATGTTGCTGAAAGCCGCACGGTGCAGGGCGCCAGCATCGCTGGCGGCGCCGGTGTCGCATCATCTACGCTCGGCAGGGACAACGCCGAGGAGCTCGACAAGATCGAGACCAATATCGAAAATGGCGACGGCCTGACCGAACACACCCCGTCAGAGCAGACTGGCGGCGATCAGGGAGCGCCCGGCGAAAGCCAGGCTGGCGACAACCAGGCAGGCGAAGACCAGACCGGCAGCGGCGAGACTGGCGGTGAAACTTCAGGAGAGACAACCGGCGAAACCGAAACAGGAGAGGATGGCCAGTCGGCCGATGGCGCCGCAGACGGCAACACCGAGATGGTCGAGGTGCCGGCGGACCGCCCCTCCAAACATGAAGTTCATGCGGTTGAGGCGCAGGTCCAGTTCGCATTGCTGATCCTGATCATCTTGTCGGTGCTGTTCGTGATCTATGCGCGCTTCGACGACTGGCGAAATTACCGGCGCTAGCACAACAGCGCGCGCACGCGCTTGCGTAACTCCGGCAGCATGTCCTCTTCGAACCACGGGTTTTTCTTGAGCCAGGCATTGTTGCGCCATGACGGGTGCGGCGCTGCGAAATAGTGTGGCGCGTATTCGCGCCAGTTCTCCACCGTTTCCGTGAGAGTTTTCTTTGCCCCCTCGCCCAGATGCCATTGCTGCGCATAGGCGCCGACGAGGATCGCTGTTTTGATGTCCGGCAGGGCTGTCATCAATCGCGCGCGCCAGTGGGCCGCACATTCCTTGCGAGGCGGCTTGTCGCCGCCCTTGGCGTCATAGCCCGGAAAACAGAATCCCATGGGGATGATGGCGACTTTTGTCTCGTCGAAGAATTCTGCATCCGTGACCCCCATCCATTCACGCAAACGCACGCCGGACGGATCGGTGAACGGCTTGCCGCTTTTGTGAACGAGATTCCCGGGCGCTTGTCCGAACACCGCGATTTTCGCTGTGGGCGAGGCGCGCAAAACCGGGCGCGGATCATGCGGCAATGGCGCGCCACGCGGCGTTTCCACGCAAATCCGGCAAGCGCGGATTTCGCGCAATAGTTTCGGCAGTGATACTTCTTGTTGCCTGGCCATGGCTGGGCAAAATGACCCGCTTTAGGGCTGACGAAAAGCCCTACTCTTTTGACAAATGCGCGAGCTTGTCCGCATTCGCTTCCCAGTTCCGCCCGTCAAACGGACGCAATTCGATGGAGGCAAACTGGGCCGGATCCATGCACCGCAGATTCAGCGAATAGCCGTCAGGATTGGAGCGCGGCACATAAAACGATTTCACGCCGCAGGTTTTGCAGAAATAATGCTTCGCGGCGCCGGTGTTGAAATGATACTCTGCTAGTTTGTCATCGCCGCTGATGAGCCGGAATTTCGAACGCGGCACGATCACATGCTGATAGCCGACAGCGCTGCACATGGAACAGTTGCATTCATCGGCCGTGATATTGTCGGGAAGCTCCGCTTCCCAGACCACTGCGCCGCAATGGCAACCACCTGTTTTCAGCTGCGCCACTTAACCCATCCAGATGAGGCCGATCACCGCGCCGGTCATCAAGGTCGCGAGCGTGCCAGCGATCAACGCGCGCGGGGCCAGATCGATGACGTCCTTGCGGCGGTCGGGCGCCAGCGCCGTCAGGCCGCCAATCACAATGCCGAGGCTGGAAAAATTCGCAAAACCGCAAAGCGAATAGACAACGATCAGCATGCTGCGCTCGCTGAACGTGCCGGGCTCAACCTGTGCAAGGCGCAAATAAGCGACGAACTCATTCACGGCGGTTTTCAGGCCCATAAATTCCCCCGCCGCCAGCGCTTCGCTCCACGGCACGCCTGCAAGCCACATGAACGGCGCGAAGATATAACCGAGAATACGCTCGAGCGTGACCGGCGCGCCGGCGACATCGGGGATCGCGCTGAGCATGATGTTGATCAGCGCCACCGCCGCAATGAAAGCGATCAGCGACGCGATAATGTTGAGGTAAAGCCCGAGCCCGTCAGTGACGCCGCGCATGAAAGCATCCATGGAGCCGCCATAACCAAAATCATCCGCCGCCTCGACGGGAGTCGGCGTGACGCCTTTTTCCTCCGGCATCATCACTTGCGCCATCAAGATTGCAGCCGGCACGGAAATTATCGAAGCGATGATAATATGTCCCAGGATTGACGGATCGACATTGGTGAGGATGGTCGCGAACACCGCCATCACCGATCCGGCAACGGTGGCGAAGCCGCCGGTGATGACGATCAGCAATTCGGGGCGCGTAATCTTTGACAGATATGGCCGGATCAACAGCGGCGCTTCGGTCTGGCCGAGAAACGTGTTTGCGGCCGAAGACAGCGCCACCGCGCCGCCAACACGGAACACACGCTCGAGCAGGAATGCAAATCCGCGAACGAATAATTTCAGTACGCCCCAATGCCAGAGCACGGCTGACAGACCGGAAAAGAAAATCACCAGCGGCAAGGCGCCGAACGCGAACGAGAACATCGCGCCTTCATTGACCACTTCAAATGGCGCGTCACCGCCGCCCAGGAACCCAAACACAAATGTCGTGCCGGCCGCTGTCGCTTCCTGCAGCGCCCTGACAGCGACTTGCAGCGACGCCAGCGCCGCGCGCGCCGGCGGCGTAAACAAGAGGAACGCCGCAATGATAATTTGCGCAGCGACGGCCCAGATGGCGGCAAAGAAAGGGAACCGGGCTTTATTGCTCGAAAACAGCCAGGCGATGAAAATAAAAGCGACGAGACCGATTGCGCTTTGGCCGCGCAGACCGATCTCGCCTAGCTGAAACGGTAACTCCATGAACCCCTCAATTCCCGCACTTCCCGATCCGGCAAAGTCTGACCGGCGCCCGCAGCCCTTTTATGGCAGCAGGGACTATGCGCAAGCGATGCGCCTTTGTCACTGATTCTGTTGGATTTCTTTGCTGCTTGCGCAGGGCGGCAAGCGCACTATGGTGCGCCGCAGTTCAAGACCTGTGAGGAATTCCCATGCTGCCAGCGCCCCGCGCCGATCTGAAACCCAACACTCTCGCCTATGAGGTGACGCCGCTCGTCAAGCCGACCGGGTTTCGCGAATATGACGCCCGCTGGGTGCTGGAAAAGGAAATCAACCTGCTCGGCATTCAGGCGCTGGGTCAGGGCCTCGGCACGCTGATCCGCGAAATGGGGAAAGAGCCCCGCATTGTCGTCGGCCACGATTTCCGCGGATATTCGACCTCCATCAAGCAGGCGCTGATCGTCGGGCTGATGAGCGCGGGAATGGAGGTCAACGATATCGGCCTGGCGCTGTCGCCGGTCGCCTATTTCGCGCAGTTCGATCTCGACATACCTTGCGTCGCCATGGTCACCGCCAGCCACAATGAAAACGGCTGGACCGGTGTGAAGATGGGCGCCGGACGGCCCCTCACCTTCGGTCCCGACGAAATGGGCCGGTTGAAAGAGATCGTCCTTAATGGCGAGTTTAAAACCTTTCCGGGCGGCGCCTACAAATATGTCGACGGTTTGCGCCAGCGCTATATGGACGATCTCGCAAACGGCGTTCAGATCAAACGCAAGCTGAAAGTGATTGCCGCGTGCGGCAACGGCACTGCGGGCGCTTATGCACCGGAAGTCCTGGCGCGCCTTGGTGTTGAAGTGATCCCCATGGACGCCGAACTCGATCACACCTTTCCGCGTTACAACCCCAATCCTGAAGACATGGAAATGCTGCACGCCATGCAGGCGGCCGTACGCGAGCACGGCGCGGATCTTGCGCTCGGTTTTGACGGCGATGGCGACCGTTGCGGCGTTGTCGATGACGAGGGCGAGGAAATTTTCGCTGACAAGATCGGCGTGCTGATTGCGCGCGATCTTTCTGCGCTGCATGCCAATGCGCAATTCGTCGTCGATGTGAAATCGACGGGCCTCTTCGTCACCGATCCTGTGCTTATCGAAAATGGCGCCAAGACGATCTACTGGAAAACCGGCCATTCCTACATCAAACGCAAGAGCCATGAGATGGGGGCGCTCGCGGGCTTTGAAAAATCCGGGCATTTCTTTTTCAATGCGCCGATCGGGCGCGGATATGATGACGGCCTTGTCGCCGCCATCGCCCTCCTCCAGATGCTCGACCGCGCGCCGGACATGAAACTTTCCGACATGCGTAAGTCATTGCCCAAAACCTGGCAATCGCCAACCATGTCGCCTCATTGCGCCGATGAGACAAAATACGGCGTCGTCGCGAAAGTGGTGAAAGCGTTCGAGGACCGCGCAAAAGAAGGCGGTGCGATCATCGGCCAGAAAATTCGTGACGTCGTCACCGTAAACGGCGTCAGGATCACCGCCGAAGACGGCACCTGGGGACTGATCCGGGCGTCGTCCAACAAGCCTGAACTGGTTGTGGTGATCGAGAGCCCAACCTCGGAAGAGAACATGAAAAAAATGTTTGCCGAGATGGACGCCGTCCTGCGCCAGCACCCGGAAGTCGGCGAGTATAATCAGAAGATTTAATAATGCGGCGGCGGCGGTTCGCGTTCGCCGCCCTGCCTGACATTGTCTTCGACCGATTTGATTTCCTCGGTGAGGCGCTGCACGTCGCGTTTCAGCGCTTCGATCAGCTTCCATTGATCGGTCAGCGCATTCGACAGGTCATCGATCGCTTGCTCCTGAAACGCACAGCGTTCTTCGAGTTTCTCGATGCGCGAATTCAGCGCCGGGTCATTCATAAACCGTCGTCCTCACTAAATTTGTACTTCCTTGCCTGATCAACACGCAATTGACTACAGCTCCGTCAGCGGCGCAAGCGGATCACTCCTGGCGATCCATGCGTTCATCGACGCAGCATCGACAATATCAATCTGCCCATACCCAAGCCTGATAAAACCAGCCCTTTGCAATTCGCTCAACGCTTTGCCGGCGGAGACCCGCGAGACGCCTAGCGTAAACGCCAGGTCAGACTGATTGCACGAAACCACATTCTCACGCCTTGCTGATCGCGCCATGGTTGCGATGACCTTCGCCATGCGCAGTTTCAGCGGAAGGCGCCGCTGGTCATCGAGAAAGCCGAGCGATGTGTATAGGCGCTGCGTCGTCGCTTCGAGCATGGCGCGCGCCAGCGCGGGCTCTTCATCAAAGATCCTGTCGAAACGGCGCTTGGTGAGTTGCTCTATCACTGTCTCGCCGACAGCGATGGCGTCATAGGCGCGCGGCAATCCGGCAAACAGTGTCGCTTCGCCAAAACAATGCTCCGGCCCGAGAATTGACGTCGTCACCCATGACCCGTCTTCGCCGGGAATGGCGAAACGTACGGCGCCGCTTCGAACGATCGACAGCCCCGGCTTGATATCGCCGCGCGAGTGGATGGTTTCGCCGTCTTCATAGCGGACCAGCGTCGCCGCCGCGCTGAGCCGCTGGCGCAAAGCGGCCGGAAGCATAGTCCCCAGCGCCGCGCCGCCGAAATCGAGCAAATCCGCCATCACGCTCTAAATGCTAAATATTTAGCATTCTAACGCCGCGCCGCCTGCTAAAGCAAGGACAGAGCCCGATGACGGGCCGCAATTTCAGGGTGGACGCGATGAAACCGGAACTACTTGTCATTCTCGGCATACTCGTTGGCTATGCAGTGCTTGAAATCATTTTCACCGGCTTTTTTCGCAAGCCGGGCCAAACCCGCGAAGACGTGACAGTCGAGATCGTCAGCACCCTGATGCTTATTCTAGTGACGCAGCCATTAGCGCTGCTCGGAGGCGCGACCGTAACCCGGCTGATCGCGCCGGGCGCTGAAGGCGCGCTCGCCAACATTCCGATACTCGCAGGCATCGCGTTGTTCCTGGTCTTTGACGACATGGTTCAATATTGGTGGCACCGCGCCTCGCACACATTCCCCTGGCTCTACAAGCTGCACCGCCCACATCATAATGGCGAATATCTTTCGATCCGCATCGTCTATCGAAACAACATATTTTATTATTTGTTGATGCCCGGCCTGTGGTTTTCCGGCGCCCTCATCTATCTCGGCCTCGGCTGGATTTATGCGGGCTATATCATTGTGAAAATGGCGGTGATCTATGGCGCGCATTCCGATGTGCGCTGGGACGAACCGCTATACAAAATCAAATGGCTCTCCCCGGTGATGTGGGTCGTCGAGCGCACCATTTCGACGCCGGCGACTCACAGCGCTCATCACGGTAAGCACGCCGCCGACGGGATCACAAATTACAAAGGCAATTTCGGCAATCTCTTGTTCTTCTGGGACGTGTTGTTCGGCACCGCGAAAATCACCCGGCGCTATCCGGAAAAAATCGGCGTGGAAAACCTCGCATACACCAGCGCCGCGGAACAGCTCTTGTGGCCGATCATCCGCGCCAAAGACGAACCGCAACCGATCATCGCCGCCGAATAGCTAGTACCGGACCAGCGCCGAGCCCCAGGCGAGACCGCCGCCGAGCGCAGCAAACACCAGCAATTGCTTGCGTTGAATGCGGCCGTCGCGAATGCCCGCGTCTAGCGCAAGCGGAATCGACGCAGACGATGTGTTGGCGTGCTTATCGATGGTGACGATCACCTTGCTTTCATCGAGGCCAAGCTTTTTGCCGCAGGATTCGATAATGCGAATATTCGCCTGATGCGGCACGAACCAGTCGATTTCGTGTCGGCTGACCTTGGCGCGTTCGGTGACTTCGAACACGGCACTTGAAATTTGTTCGACCGCGTTGCGGAACACTTCCTTGCCGTTCATTCGCACCTTGCCGACCGTCCCGGTAGTTGAAGGCCCGCCATCTGCGTAAAGGTGCTGCGCCAGTCTGCCGTCGGCGGACAGGTAAGTCGCAAGAACGCCGCGCGGCCGCCGGGCCGTCAATGATTGTTCGCCGCTGAGCACCACTGCGCCGGCGCCGTCGCCGAACAACACGCAGGTGGCGCGGTCTTCCCAGTCAAGGAAACAGGAAAGTTTCTCTGCGCCGATGATCAGCGCGTGTTTGACCTGGCCGGTCTGAATAAAATCATGGGCGATGTTGAGCGCATAGAGAAACCCAGCGCAGGCGGCCGACACGTCAAACGCGATGCAGGGCGGCGCCCCAATTTTGTCCTGAACATAGACGGCTGTTGACGGAAATGTTTTATCCGGAGTCACCGTCGCCACGATGATCAAGCCAATGTCGCGCGGCTTCAACCCAGCCTGGTCCAGCGCATTCCACGCCGCCGCCGCCGCCAGATCAGAAGAGCCTTCGTCCTCCGCTGCAAAATGGCGCTGGCCGATGCCGCTGCGTGACCGGATCCACTCGTCGGACGTATCGATCATCTTCGCCAGATCATCATTGGTGACGACCCGTTCCGGCAAATAAGACCCAACGCCTGAGATAATGGTTTCGATTGTTGTCATCTCGCCCCTCACAAATGTGATCGCCCTTAAACTAGGACGTCATCCAGGCGATGACGACTACAAAAATGCCGCATTGCACAATTTTATATGAAGAAAATATCGGCGCACAGGGCCCCGGCGGCGGCCAGCACATAAACGCCGAACCCCCTGGACAGCAGGTCCGCATTGAGCCGATGTGCGGCGCGCGCGCCCAGCGGCGCCGCGATCCCCGCCATGATCGACATGGCGAGAAACGCCGGCAGGTTCACATAACCGAGCGAGGCCGGCGGCAGCGCCTCCGCCGCCAGACCGGACAGAATGAACCCGATCACCCCCGGAACAGCGACAGCAACGCCGAAGCCTGCCGATGTGGCGATCGCCTGATGCATGGTGCGCCCGGCCAGCGTCATCACCATGACGCCCATGGCGCCGCCGCCAATACCCATCAGGCTGGAGAAAAAACCGGTGCCGGCGCCAAGCGGTATTTTCATCCGCTTGCGCATCAGATTTACCGGCGCGGCATGCCCCTTGTTTCTGCCGAACAGCCGTCGATAGGCGACATAGAAGGCGCCCCCGGCGAAGACGATTGTCAAAAACTCCGCCGGCGCCCAATGCGCCAGCGCACCGCCTGCCCCCGCGCCGATCGCGATCCATGGCCCCCATGCGCGCAGCATGGCGCCGTCCACATGACCGGCGCGGTGATGTGTGGCGAGCGACCGGATTGACGTGACGATAATCACCGCAAGCGATGTGCCGATGGCGGTTTTCAGACTCTGCGCTTCCGCGAAACCGAGCCACTGAAAAATCGCATACAGCACCGGCGTGGTGATGATGCCGCCGCCAATGCCGAACAGGCCGCCGGCGAAACCGGAAACAAATCCTGCCGCCAGCAGCGCCGCCAGCAATTCCGCCGCCAGAGGCCAGTTGCCGGCAAACTGTTCCATCAGGCCGGCGCCCGCAACGACATCGCTTCCAGCGCGCGGTCAAGCAAATCATCGCGCGCATTGGAAGCGTTTTCCGACAGGAACCGGCGCCATGCCCGCGCCCCCGGCGCGCCATGATACAGTCCCAGCATATGCCGCGCGATCGAATGCGGACGAATGCCTCTGGCGAATTCTCGTTTCATGTATTCAGACATTAAAGCGACTGCCTGTTCGCGCGATGGAGCCTTGTTGTCCTCGCCGAAGATCAATTCATCGACGCCAGCGAGCAGGTAAGGCTCGCCATATGCAGCGCGGCCCAGCATCACCCCGTCAAATTCGTCGGCCAGCGCGGCGGCGGCATGGATCGTTTCAATGCCGCCATTCAAAATGATAGACAAATCCGGACGCGCCCGCTTCAACCGGCGCACAAGATCGTAGTCGAGCGGCGGCACGGTGCGGTTTTCTTTCGGCGACAAGCCTTGCAGCCAAGCCTTGCGGGCATGCACCGTGAAAATTTTACAGCCAGCCGCAGAGACGGTTTCGACAAAGCCGAACAGGCTTTCCTCCGGGTCCTGATCATCGACGCCGATCCGGCATTTGACCGTAATGGGTATGTCAACCGCCGCCGCCATGCCCGCCACGCAATCGCCGACCAAAGCTGGTGTTTTCATCAGGCAAGCGCCAAACGCGCCGGACTGAACGCGGTCCGAGGGGCAACCGACATTGAGATTGATTTCATCGTAGCCGTAATCCGCGCCGATTGTTGCTGCTTCCCGCAGCTTCGCCGGATCGCTGCCGCCCAGTTGAAGCGCCACCGGGTGCTCACTCGGATCGAACCGCAACAGGTGATCGCGGTCGCCATTTATCAGCGCATCCGCCGTGATCATTTCCGTGTAAAGCCGGGCGCGCCTGGTCAGCAGCCGGTGGAAGTACCGGCAATGGCGATCGGTCCCGTCCATCAACGGCGCAACACAGAATCTATGTGTTTGATTTTTTTGCATTTTTTCTTTACAATCAACGAACTAAGCATGAACGTGTGCACTCTGGCATGCACAAATTTGCACACGTTTGTACCTGTTTTGCCCCCGCAGTGCACACGGAGCGCACACGAAATTGGCCACCTACAAGAAACTCTCTTCGGGAAATTGGCGTGTCCAGATACGCCGAAAAGGTTGCTACGCCTCCGAGACGTTTCGCCGCCGCGCCGATGCGGAGAGCTGGGCCCTCGAAATGGAGCGCCGCGCCGACAGAGGCGAAAGCGTCGCGGCCAAACACCGCCGAGAAGACATCAAGACGTTCGGCGACATGATCGATCTCCATATTGCGGATTTGCGCGAGGTGAACAAGCCCCTGCGCCGGACCAAAGCCTATGCGCTGGAACGGTTGCGGCTGTCCTTCGGAAAGATCGCCCATAATCGAATATCGCGGGAGCTGCTCGTCAATTACGGCCGGAAACGCGCCAAGGAAGGCGCGGGCCCGTCCACGGTAGGATCAGAGATTTCCTATATGGCGACCGTCATCACCCATGCGGCGGCGGTTCACGGGATCAACGCGTCGAAAGAACAGGTCGATCTTGCGCGGGTGGCGCTGCGCCGCCTCGGGATCGTCGGCGGCAGCATCGAACGCGACCGCCGTCCGACGGAGGCGGAACTCAACGCCATCATCGAAGAGTTGAATAGCAAGCCTCGGCAGAACATTCCGGCGGCTCGGATCGTTCGCTTCGCTGTCGCCTCGGCCATGCGGCTGGGAGAGATCACGCGCATACGCTGGGCCGATCTTGATGAGAGACGCCGAACAGTCATTGTCCGGGATCGCAAGGACCCAAGAAAGAAGGACGGAAATAATCAGCGCGTCCCCCTCACTGCACTCACCGGCTTTGACGCCTGGGCGATAATTCAGGAGCAACGGGCCCTTTCGCATAATCACGAGCAGATTTTTCCCTATAACGAAAAATCCGTTGGCACTGCGTTTCAGCGGGCCTGTAACGCGCGCGGCATCGAGGATCTGCACTTTCACGATCTCCGGCATGAAGCAACCAGCCGCCTCTTCGAAGCGGGTCTATCGCTCGAACGCGTCGCCATTGTTACCGGCCACAAGGACTGGAAGATGCTGCGCCGATACACGCATCTGACGCCGGAAATGCTCTTCGCGAATATCGCGGGGTAACGCTCAACCAAAGGACCGAATTTAACCCGACAGATTTTCAGGAACTCCTTGCCATGGTTTTGTACATTTCGCCTCTCGACCCGCGCTTTATCCGAGCTGAGAACGCCGCCCGGCTCATCGCCGCCGACGACGAAGCGATCACATTCGACGACGCCATGGACGCCATCATCCGCGCGCTCTTCTCCGGGGCCTTCGATCCCGAAGTCAGCGCCTTTGATCCTGATTTTGACAGACCCAGCCGTCCGCTGAGCGACTGGCTGCAAATCCCTGTGCCGGCATGCAATGGGCGTCTGACAATCAATCAGGCAAAGCTGGACCCGCCGCCCGAGGAATATTACTGCGCCGATTGCAAAGGCGTCGCGCTCGGCCTGATCTCGCTGGGCTATGCGCCGGGATCGAAGGACTTGTGGCGCGACCTCTACGACAAAAGGGAATTTCGTTGGGGACCAAATGAGGCGCTCTCAACTCTCACCCGCATGGATTACAGAAACCATACGGAAGAAGGCCGCAACTTCCTGACTCGTATCTACATCCCCCGGAAAGCCATGAAGCGTTGGTTCGAGCAACAGTCCCTCCCAGTCCCCCAATTCCTGATGCCAGAAGTAAAAGCAAAAACAAAGGCAGAGCCCTCAGTGCCTGTGATAAATGGAAAACGGATACAGGGTCGGCCGGAAAAATCGGCATGGCCAGCGGTCACCTCAACGCTACTGAAGCTCCGAAAGGAAAACCCGCTCATGCAGAAGAAGGCCATGGCCTTTGAGGCCCGGCAGCGCTTGTCCGCCACCATGCCGGAAAACCAGATTCCAAGCATCAATACAATCCAGCGACGGATGGGCGCGATATTTCGGGAACACGATCGATGAAGCCGGCAAGACCGCCAAGGGCTATCAGTCGGATTTCGACCTCCTCGTCGTTGTGAACTACAAGCAGCTCACCGACATGGCTACTTACTGGTACAAGGCCGAGGATCGCATAATTCGCGACAAGTCCATCAAGACCCCTATCGGCCTCTTCGTTCACTCGCTCGGCGAAGTGAACGACAAGCTGGCTCAGGGCCAGTATTTCTTCGTGGACCTCGTCCGCGACGGCATCTCGCTATACGAACTCGAAGGGCATCGTTTTGTCGATCCGAAACCGCTCAACGCGAAAGAAGCGTATGAGATGGCGAAAGAATATTATGACGATTGGTATGACGCCGCGGGAGCATTTCTCCGAGGTTACAATTATGCTTTTCACGACGGTGATCTGAAAAAAGCGGTGTTCGACCTCCATCAAGCTGTGGAGCGCCTTTACGGCTGTTATTTACTGACATCGACGCTCTACAGCCCTTCCTCGCACAACCTGAAGAAACTGCGCTCACTTGCGGAAGTGAAAGACGAACGCTTCCGCGAAATCTGGCCCGATGAAGATCGCTTTCAGCGGAGGAGCTTTGAGCGACTGAAGGACGCCTATGTCAAAGCGCGTTATTCGAAGCATTACGTCGTTGCTGAAGATGAACTCGCGTGGCTTGGCAAGCGCGCAGACTTATTGTCGACGCTGATCAGGAATTCATGCAAACAGCAATTGATTGAGCTTGAGAAGCGATTAAAGCACTGCAGCCGCCAAGCCCGATAACTTTAACTTGAGTGAATCATCCGAGGTACCAATATGCTCCCATCAACGGAGGTAACCGTGGCTCTACATGGCGAACGAAATCAAGGGACCGGGATCACAACGGTCGTGACTGCAGGCAAATTTGCACGAAATGAATAGTCTGCCTCCCAACGTGCGGCATCGAGTGGTACTCCATCTTTTACATAGACGATAAACAAGAGCAACGCGACGCTACCATTCCGAGAGTAAAACCGCTGAAGGCCATCGAGTGTCTTCACCACCTCTGCCTTTTTCGGTAGGCTATCGATAAATTTCATCTCGACGATTAGACGATTTTCGAAAAGGCTAAAATCCGCAAGCTTGTCCTGATCATCAAAGCGGATCGTGACTTCTTCCCGAGCCAATAAAGGCAACCATGGTTTTATGACAGTGAAAAAAAGGTTTTGACAATCATACTCAGAGCGGAGATCGACGGTCCAACCATCTTTTGCGGCCCCACGCTGTCCAAGTTCGTCGGGTCGAAAAGCCATACGACGGGCTACATCAATAATCTGCGAAGCTGCCTTGACGACGGTGTCACCGAGGTAAGGGGTTATTGGAAGTCCCGCAGCCTCCGTACGTGCCATTTTGTGACGCCAATACTGATCAGTAAGAGCTGAGTTGGGCAGCACGGTCGGAACAAAAGTGACTTCTTCGGAAACCTCGAAAATCCAACCAGTAGGCGACAAAAATGCTTCAGCGGCAAAACCTGAAAGCCGCGACCAAAGAACCCGAGCGCCCAATCTATCGACAAGTGAGGCGAAGCTCGCAGCGAATACGAAGCTGTCATTGGTCACGCTTACCGCGCGAGCTTCGCTACAGAGAAAAAAATCAAGCGCAGGACACCGATCAGCAGCGAACTTTAGAAGCCGGCTGGCTTTCGCATTCGCAGTGGGGTCTATTCGTACCAAGAGGTCACAATCGGATCGCATGCTCCCCGTACCATGCGCTCGCGAGCCGAAAAGGTAGATCTCCAAGAGATCAGATTCCATGTCTACGAGCTCTATAAGGAGCACACGCAAGTCATACGAAATGGTCTTCTGCATTGCTACGTCCTCCGCGCGTCCAATTGCCTGAAATTATCCGACGGTAGCGTTAATTTACGAATTCAGTGGCGCCCAACGGTAGCTGACTTGCCGACCGCTGCACCTAAGAAAAATGGGTCAATCAACTGAGCCTTGGAGCATGACCTCTTAAATTGCGCCCAATTGACCCTCCTCACTTTGCACGCCTGCACTGGAACAAAGTAGTTAGGTGAGTGTCCCGTTGATTCGCACAAACAGACGCTCGAAATTCGAAAGAGTTTCTTCACAAAAAGCCGGCACTAGTTTTGCGCGGTCCCGCAATAAGGCGTCTGCAGGAGCATCATGGTTGAATCGTTTCACACCCTCAAGCCGCGCAATCTGCCGAACAATTGGATCAGAACCTTTGAGATCAGTCTTTTTCAGCTGCTTGGCGAATGCGATATTGTAAAGGTTTAAGTAGTCGTCAACTCCAAAGAGGTCTTCAATATCGGCCGCCTTCGCGCCGACTATTTCTCCTATAGTGACGATCCGCTTATCGCCTAGAAAGCCGGCTTTCGCCAACGCTGTTAGCTTTTGGTGACCTTCGTTGCGCGCATCTATGACAACGGTCACGTCAAGATGGTTGCCAAGCAACGCAACAAAGGCCGGAATGACATCCGCGCCGCCGATTGGCATCATTGACCAGCGCTCATCTAAACCTGTTCGACCGAGAGAAATTAAATGTTGCGAAATCGCATTCATGTATATGAAATCAGAGGGGCCTTCGAGTACTAAGTTGTCGTTAGCGATGAACAGATGCTGCGCAATGTCATAGCCGAGAGCACTCTGTAGCGGGAAGAGCGTGTCGCTGTCTGTGGTCAGAACATCAGAAGTCACTACGGACCCGATCTCAAGACCCTTGTCTTCGATAAGCCGAGCGCGTTCAAGCTTTCCTGGCTGAATCATAAAAGGCGAGTGCGTTGTGTAAACCACCTGACACCGCGCGGAAAGACGTTCCTCAATAAACCGAAGGAAGTCCTTCTGGGCTTTTGCATGAAGCCCTAGAGCTGGTTCATCCAAAAGAATGACCACAGGTGTATCGTCGAACTCATATCTTGAAAAGGCGGTAAGAAACGAGAAAAACCAGCGGAAACCAGAAGACCGCTCGTCGAACGCAAGTGACAGCATATGTTTGTCGTCGTGCATTCTAACGTGTAGTTCGTCTATTACGGTAGTTTGCCCCTTTTGTGCGTCTTCTCGCTTTAAGCTAAGGTCAATCAAAACGCGCAGATTTGTATTCGTGGACCAATAGGCTAAAACTTCACGAGTTAGTTCATTTGCTGTGTTTTCAAGTTCTCGCTTTCTTGTCTCGTAGTCGGGATCAAGCAAATGATCCTTCTCAAATTCGGCAAGCTGCAAAAGCGCTAAAGCCGTCTGATCGTTTTCATCTAGCGTGTCGGGGTCCGCATCTAATAGCTGTTTGATTGGGACACGGCTGGGAAGGCTACTGTATTCGGAATAATAGAAAAATTTGGGCACAAGAGAAAATAGCGTCTCGAAGACTTTGTTCCTCAGTTGCATGCCATCCGGGAGTAGAGTCTCTAGCTGCAGTCTTAAAGCATCAGCTTCTTCTGAAATTTGTTCGCCCGCCTCCTCATCGCCGCCCAATTTGGTTCTTAGTGCGTCGAAATTCTTGCATTCCCTTAGATATCCAAGGGTGCCGCCCGCATCGTGCTGCTCAAGAAAATTCTGAACAGCCTGAGCCTCGTCGGTGCTAAATATATGATAGTATTTGTTGTTGTACCGCCGCCTGAGTGTATAGTCGGACGTTAATACTCCTTGCCCAAAAAGTCCCTCTAATATCTCTAGGTCCTTCTTCTCAAGCTCAAATGTAGCTGAGATGGGAGTCTGATTATCCAAATCCGTGCCATTTGCTTTGGCTTCACGGCGATGCCTCTTTTCAAGCCATGCTGGGTAGTGTTTCGGCGAGTCGAATTCAACTGCACCTTGGGCTGGTTTCAGACGACGGAGTGCTTCCAGAAAGGCAGATTTTCCGGATTCGTTTTTTCCTACCAGACAAGTGATCTTTTCATCGATCTCAACCACGCTTGAATCTAAAATGTGCTTGAAATGCTCAATCTGAACGGTCTTAAGTTTCATCGAAAGGTAACCCACATTGTTCGGACAGAGTCCGCGCTACTTGTCTTTTTTTTGCGATTTGGTTTGAGCATGCGTGCAAGGCCAGATTGCATTTATTGGACCGCGCGAAAAATCACGTTACTCGTCCGCTCCTATAGCTTGGTTTGAAACGGTTTCACATTGTCCATTCTTGCCACGCAATGCTGTAGTGTTAGCGTAGTACTTGATCTAAGCGTCCGACATCTCGCTTCTAATAGATCAATTGCGCACCATGGCGCCATGATAAGCTTCTGTAATCTATACGCTTTTGGTATTTTTCAGCTCACATGTGGCGCCAACACCGACAATAAATAGCACGATTTTCCAGAAAACATTAGAGTACACATCAAGTTTTCCCCATGCTGAGATTTCTCCCCATGTACTAATTGAGGAGTCTTGATATGTCGGTATCCGAGCTTGCCCTGCCTTCGATTGACGAAATAACCAAGGAAAACCCAGCCTGGCTTGATGAGGCAGTGAGCGCGGACGAGATCAGCCGCCTCACCGGAATCCGGGTCGGCACGCTGGCGACCTGGCGGTCCCGCGGCGGCGGGCCGCGCTACATGAAGCTCGGCAGCGTCGTGCGCTATCGCCGGCGGGCCGTTTTCGAGTGGATGGTCGAGACGGAGCGTCCGCACACCGGTATCGCCGGACAGCGCTGATGGCCGGGGCGACCCGGCCGCTGACTATTCGCCTTCCCGCCCGCGCCATCGAACGGCTTCATGAACACGCAAACATCGTCAAAGGCCGTCCAACCGCCATTGCCCGCGAGCTGATCCTTGCGGGGCTCATTAACGGGCATCCCCGCCAACAGGCGGAGCGCATGCTGACCATCGAGCGCCGCCTCGCGGCCATCGGCCAAGAAGTGCAGGCGCTTTCTCGAAAAGTAGAAGACCAATCGGCCTCGGTTGAGAGGCTTCTCGTCATGTTCGAGGCCCTGCTTCAGGTGCTCACCGGCGAGCATTCAAAGGACAATTTCCATCATGAGTAATGCAAAGAAAATCCTGTTTCTCGCCTCGCTTGTCAGCTTCGCCGCGGCGCTTGCCGTCTTCGAAACCGGCTTAAAGCGATGGACGCCCGTTGGTCGAGCGCCGGAAGGCGGCCTCGCCAGATACGATCCGAATTTTGTTTCAGAGTGCGCACGATACCGGACGCGCGCATACTTCTTCGACAATTACGCGGCTCATATCTGGGGCATCTGCCGCGCGAGTTTCACCGACACCGGCTCGCTATCCGCCTTCAATGTCCGTTATTGCGCGCTGATTTCGCTGTCCGGCGCCGGCATCCTCGCTCTGTTTGCCTTCGCGCTTGCGGCGCGCTTGGAGCGGCCAAAGGCAAAAGTTGTCCGCGGGCGGCGCTATCTGACGGGCGGCGAATCCCGCTCGCGGCTGCGCAGCGCTTGCGCCGCTGAACGCCGGCGCTTCGGAAAAGGCCTCGAGTTCCCGCCGGGCATTCATATCAGCGCTGAGCGCGAGACCCGCCACTGGCTGATCTGGGGCAGCGTCGGCGCGGGCAAAACCCAGACCATGCTGCATCTCATGCACGCCGCCATCCAGCGCGGCGACAAGGTGCTTGTCCTCGACACCAAAGGCGACATGACCGCGACCATGCCGACCGAACCGGCGCTGGTCGCGCCCCAGGACGAGCGCTCTTTCGTCTGGGACGTCGCCGCGGACTGCTGCACCAAACAGGATGCAAGGGAGCTGGCGGCGCGGTTTATCCCGGCGAGCAACGATCCGATCTGGTCCGATGCGGCGCGGGAAATCTTCGTCTCCTGCATCGCGCAATTGCAGGCCGAGAAGCCCGAACATTGGAGCTGGGCGGACCTCCGGGACATGGTTCTTCAGGATGCCGCGTCGCTTTTCAAGACCGCGCAATCCTATCATCCCGAAGCCATGCGCGTGCTGAAAGACCCGGCCAGCAAGACCGCGCAAAGCGTGCTGACGACGTTTCAGGCGCATCTGAATGTCGTGAGCGCGCTCGCTGAAAGCTGGGGCGGAGAGGACCACCCGCCTCTGTTTTCAGTCAATAAATGGCTGCACATGGATTATGCGAAACCAGTTATCCTGCAGCGCGACGCGAAATATCCGGAGCTTTCGAACGCATGGATCAGCGGGCTTCTGGGCCTCCTTTCCTCGGCCGTTGGCAGCCCATCCTTGCCGGAATCCCGCACGCGGCGGGTCTGGCTGTTCCTCGACGAGTTCCCGCAATTGCCGCGCATGAGCGACTTCTCGACCTTCCTTGATATGGGCCGGTCGAAGGGCGTGATCGTGGTGCTGGGGGCGCAGGACATTGCCCAAATCCGCAGCGTATACGGCCGCGAGCGCGCCGATTCATGGATCGGCATGATCGGAACGCAGGTCATTACGCGGCTTAATTTCGGGCGGGGCGCCGAGGAAGCGAGCCTGATGATCGGCGATCAGGACGTCGAATATAAAGTGCGCAGCACCGGAACCAGCGGCGGCCACTCCACGGCTAGCGAAAGCATTCACCGGGAAACCCGCCGCGTGGTGACCGCCGCAGACCTCTCCAACCGTCTCGGCCCCCGGCGGAAAAGCATCCGCCTCGCGCTGCTCGGCCCCGGAAAAGACGCTTATGAACTCGATCTTCCCTACGTCCGCCAGCAGCAATTGCGGCCCGCATCGCAACCGGCGCGGTGGACTTATCGGGCTACCGAGCGCGCCTCTTATGGCAAGCCCGGCTTAAACTCCGAACCCGAAAGCGCCATCTCGAAAGCCGATGCGGCCTTCATCCGGGGCGACAAGGACGACTGATGGTCGCCTCGATCTCGGTCCGGAAAAGCGTGGCGGCGGCGGCCGCCTATTATCAGCATATGGGCAAGGACGACTATTATGCCCGCGAGGGCAAAGCGCCCGGACGCTGGGAAGGCCGCGCCGCCGAACGCCTTTCTCTTGAGGGGGCGGTCTCAAAATCTGACTTCGAAGCGGCGCTTGAAGGGCTCGATCCGAGAACCGGAAAGCGGCTCATTCTGGCGAACGGGATCGCCCATACGGCGGGCTGGGACATGACTTTCAGCGCCCCGAAATCGGCCTCAGTATTGTGGGCTCTCTCGGCCGAAAACGCGCGCCGCTCCATCGAAGCCGCCCACCAAAAGGCCGTCAACACAGCCCTCAATCACCTCGAAAACAATCATGCCTGGGCGCGGCGCGGACGGCGCGGCGCCATCAAGGAAAGGACCGCCGGACTGCTGGTGGCGGCCTTCGATCATCACACCAGCCGGGACCTCGATCCCCAACTCCATACCCATGCGTTTATCTTCAATCTGGCGCCCCGTCATGACGGAAGCTGGGGCGCAATAGTCGGTCGCGAACTCTATCTTGCGCAGAAGGAAGCCGGCCGCCTCTACCGGGCTGAATTCGCAAACGGGCTCGAAAGATCGGGCGCCGGCGTCACAAGAGAGGCCGAGAGTTTTCGCGTGACGGCTATCCCGCAGGAAGTCGAACGCGCCTTCTCAAAACGCCGCGAGGCGATTGAAAACGCCGCCGAAAACTACGGCTATTCGAGCGCGAAAGGCATGGAAATGGCGGCGTTAAGAACCCGAAAACCGAAACAGGAAATGGACCGCGAAGCGCTGCTGACCATGTGGCGAGAAGAGGCAAAATCGCTCGGATTCGATCTGAAAAAACAGCAAATCCAAGCGCTGAAACAAGAGAGTCTTCATGCACGCGGGCATGAAATTTCGCCGGAAATGCGCTCGAATCCGCTCACCAAACCGGCGCAACTCCAAGCCGACAAACGCGCTGGATTGCAGGCCAAAAAGGCTATCCAACTGCACAATATCGCCCGCCTTTTGCAACGTCTCGCTGCGACTTTGGACGGCCCATCGCGCATGACCGGACTGCGATTCAGCCTGCGCCAAAAGGAGAAAAATCTTGAACGTGAGTAGCATTATGATGCGTGTACAGCGTAATTGGCTCCTAACGCATTGTTGAGGCGCGGCTTTTCATAAGATGCGATAAAAATGTACACAGAGAATTTGCCGGTTTGTACACTGGGCGGCGGTAATCTAACGCTGTGATATGGTTGGGCTTGCCTTCTTCCCGGCCGCAGGCCGGTTAGCGCCTTTAGGCGCCGGGGTGTGAAAGTTGATTGATGAGATTTTTCGGCTATTGAGCCTCTCTACATGCGTAGCCGACTCGAGTCGCGCGAGATAGTCAAATCGCTGAAGATTGCGAAAGCTTCCGTAGCACTCGCCGCTTGGCCGAATCCATCATATCCAGCCTATTGATACGGCGACTTCGAGCAACAAAATTAAAGGCTACATCTGGACTGATGTGAGTCCCAATTTGCAGGAGGTTCTGTGCCGATCTTTTCAACGCGCTCTACTGAAGACGGATTGCTCCGCGTTGGGCGCGTCCTCACCGAAGATAATTACAAGAGCATCATCGGGAAACTTATCAAAGGCGGAAATGCTGCGATTGCAACAGAGTGGGAAATAGCGCTTCTGGACGCCTTCGACAGGTTTGGGGAATTGCGTTACGAGCAAGCGCTCGAAGACGGCGCTTGCCCAGATATATTATTTACGGACTCGTGGGCGGACGCGCCTGACTTCATCGCCGACATAAAAACTGTTTTTCAGGATGGCCTTGAAGCGGCTCGAACTGAAGACCTCTTTTTCCAAGAAGTGATACGCATCGCCGAAGCAGTTGGGATCGATCTCAAAGGCCTGTCTTTTCGCGTGGAGGAATGGGTCGAAGGCGAGGATGTGCGGCCAGCGATTCCGTCTCGCGGAGAAATGCCGCTATTCTTCAACGAAAAAGTCCGGCCGTGGCTGCGCCATTACAAGGCTGAAGGAGGGCGAAGCTGGAGCCGTCAGTTTTGGGACAGGCACCAAGGCGTCAACTTTCATATCGCTTATGACGCCAGCCAAGAATCATTTCCCTATCATTTCCCGCGGCCTAAAACGAAGAAACGTTATCAGGACCATGTCGTCTGGCGCGCAATGAGCGCGGCGCGAAACCAGGTGAAAAATTCGCGAACTCTCATCAAAGGCGTGATGCTTACGGATGGCGGTTGCAGCTACTTGCGCGCCGAGCCACATGGGTGGAAGAACTGGAACAGTGAATTATTCACACGCTTTCTTAAACGATATGAAGACATTCAATTTCTGGCGGTCTTCTCGACGCGCCGCCGCGACAGGCCATTGATCTTTAACCGCAGCGATTTCCCCAAAAACTGGGACGAAGTCACCGCCAAGGTTTTCGCATTAGACGAGGCGTTTCAAGAACGGATGCAAGCGTTCTTTGACAAGGTATGCTCAGAAATGCCGAGTGTGGTTTTACACCCCTCCGCCGCGGAGCGGAACTCGCGGCCGAGCTGGTTCTGGTCAGCGCGAATGGACCATATTGGAAACGTTTTACAGGGCTGGTCGAGAGACGGATGGGAAGAACAACGAATATCGGCGAAAGCGCTGCGAGGTCTTCTGCTTGGGGAGCTGCCGAGAGAAGCCCTCTTCGACCGCAACAGCGGCGATCCTTTCGCCGCTCTGTCACGCGAAGGAAAGAGGCTCGAACATGTTCACCTCGTGAAACGTCCTGATCAAGACGATGATATTGTGAAGTTCGTGTGGGCTAATCAAAGAACCGATCTCGGCGCAGGCAGCATTTGCCAAAAGAATGCTCAACGCCTCATTCAAAAAGTTATGCCCAAGGACACGGCTGAGTAGCGCTTTAAGTCGTGTGGGGGCGCCGGCTCTCCGCAGCGCTTTCCCACATTAGCATGCGAGACCCCGCGCGATCACTCGCGCGGGGTCATCGTCGTCGCCGATCGCCGCAATCAGCTTTGCGGGTTCCAGAGAATTGCGAGCGTTTCGTCGTCTTCCGCGCCGGCGGCGCGGGCGAGGTTCGCGAAAACGCGTTTCTCACCAAAGGCCGGATGCGCGAAGGTGAGCGAGACGTAAGGCTTGCCGGAATTTTTCCCGACGCGGTTCCAGCCGCCGCCGATTTCGTTGCCGCGGGCGGCGTAGATGCGGAAATCGGGTTGGCGCTCGTTGTCCTTCGCCTCGTTCGGAACGATGGTGATCTTCGTGTTCAAGGTCATCATCGCCAGCGTGCCTTCAAAGCCGCCATTCTCGCGCTTCGTTACGGTTCCAAGTGATTGAGCCATCTTTTCGTCTCCTTATTGCTTGGCCGGAGAACCATTCCCCGGCCTGACGCGAAACCATGAGAACGGCGCGCCGGGCCGCCTGAACCCGAAAGGGCCGCAGCGCAGCGGAGGACCGGCGGGGGCGGATTTTTTGTTTCGCGATGAAGGCCGAACGCCGAGGAAAAAATCCGTCAACGCCGGTTTCGGGCGGAGCGGTCGTCGTTCAGTTTCGCGAAATGAAAGGCCGGGAATGGTAGTCTTTGGCTGAGCAAAATCGCGGAGACGAATGGCGTTGATAACGCCGAAACTAAAACGCGTGTTTTGAAAGCGGCGCTAATTGAAGGCGTGGCTTTGATGACCTGAATATCACGGGCCATCGTTCCTCAAATGACGAGGCGAAGCGCAAAAGCGCCCCGCCCCACCATCGTCTATTCCGCAAAAAGCGGCGCGATTTTTTCGACGCGTTTTACCGCGCCGGGTTTTCCGGCGTCGCCATAGGACAGCGCCGGAAACTGCAGCCAGCGGGGGCGCCAGCTGGGCGCTTTTTCGCGCCCGTTCCGGCCTTCAAGGCAGTCGCGAATGATCGCTTTCTGGGCTTTCGTCGTGGCGTCGCGGTTCGCTTGCGCAACGCTGTCGCCCGCGATGTCGGCGAGCATGGCGTTGGTCATGTTTTTATCGCGCAGAAGCTCGAAAAACGCGTCGTCCGGCGCCATCCATGCGCCGATATCGACCGGAATGACGCGCGCGAGGCAGTCCACGGCCTCGTGACCGACGGCGATGATTTCCGCCGTGACGAAGGTCAGAATGCGGGCGATGTCCGCATCGGAAAGTTTCATCAATCGCGCGAAAATTGAAGCCAGACGCCAGCCGTCTTCATTGCCGCCCGTGATATAGGGCGGTTCCTCAAGATCGAGCAATTTGCCGATTTCGGCGCGCTCCTTTTCGAACGCCTGCTGACCTTTTGAGGTGCCGACGCTCGCCGCCGTTTCCTCTTTCCGCGTCGCCTGTCTGTCCGGCTGGCAGCGAATATTCGGCGCGCCGGCGATCAGATGCGCCGCCAGCAATCGCAGCGCGATTTGCTGGTGTTTCAGGAGCACCACGCGTGCGGCGGCGTGACGGTGAAGGTCTACATAATTCTCCAAGGGCGCGGAGCATTCGGGCCGTTCGGCGTGCGCTTTTTCTTTCGCCGCGCTCTTTTTCCGCCGGGGCGCATAGCCCTTGATGAACGCAACTTCACCGGAATGGCGCGTTTCGACAAACACTTCCCCGCCCTGTTTTTTGGGAAATTGATCATACTCCCATGAATGAAAAAACTCCCCGCGCGGCAGGACCGTAACCTTGCTCCAGCCGCTTGAGATCAGCTTCTCGCGCTCGGCTTCAATCGCCACCTCCTGATGCGTCCAGAACTTCTTGGCGTCGGCGAACACCGAACGCTCCCCGAATAAATCCTCGAAGATGTCGCCGTCATAATCTTCCAATGAAAAGAGCGCGGCCCCGGTTTCAATCTCGCCGCCGCCCAAAAGCCAGCGCTTTAACTGGCCGCCGCGCGGCGCACGCATGTCCGCCGATTTGAATAGTTCGAGCCATTCGCGCTGTTTTGCTTCGCTGGCGAGGGTGAGCGCGGTGATGCTGGCCCCGTCGATGTCGTCGTCGGCATAGGCCTTGCGGATGCCGGGAATGAGGCTCGCCAATGCCAGGCGGCGCTTTACCGTGAGTTCTGTCACGCCGAAGATGCGGGCGATTTCTTCAACGCTCTTGCCTTTGTCATTGAGCTTTTTGAACGCCTCGAACTCCTGCATTTCGTCGGGTTCGAGGCGCGCGACATTTTCAAGAATCGACGCCTCGACAGCGGCGGCGTCATCGCCTTCGGCAAGCACTCGGCAGGGCAGATCGCGTGCCTCGCCGGTCTCCTTTTCAATTGCTTTCGACGCCAGAAACCGCCGCCGTCCGGCGACGATTTCGAAATGGTTAGCCTTACCATTGGGCCGCACAAGCAGCGGCACGAGAACGCCGCGTTCGCGAATCGACGGCAGAATGTCATCCAGAAAAGGCTTTTTGCGCGACGCCCTCATATTGAGCGCCGAGACCGCCAATCGGTCGAGCGGGATTGTTTGAAGCTCCATCGTTCATTCTCCTGTTGCTGATGGTTCGGGATTGGACGCCGCCTCGCGGGTGAAGCGGCGCAATTCATCGACAAGGTCGATCTGGCGCCGGGATTCCACGTCAAAGAGTCCCACGTCGCAGCGCTTTTGCGCGGCGCGGGGCGCCATGGGCGCCGCCGCGAGAAAGGCGAGCCGGTCGCGCAATGTGACCGGCGCAACGCCGCGCATCAGCGTTTGCACTCCGGCTTGCGTTTCCTCGATTTCCGGCTTTTCGTCACGCGCGCTCATGCTGCGCGCTCCGTCATCACCGCCGATCCGGCGGGGGAATTGGTTTCAAAGGCTAAAATGAAATCCGCCGATTTCGAGGCGAGCGACGCGGCGTTGAAAATTGCGCGGTTGTCTTCTTTCAGAACCTCAAGCCATGCGCCCAGATAATCCGCATGGCGCACGGTCGGCGTGATCGAAAGCGAAGCGCAGACAAAGGCGCTCGCCATTTCCGCGACCAGTTCTTCGCGGGCGTAAGCATGTGAGCCGTATCGTCCCTTGAATTCCCTATTCAAGCGCGAGGAGTGGCCGGTCCAGTGGCCAAGCTCGTGAAAGCATGTGCGATAATAATTGATCTGCTCAAAGAAAGCGGGCTGTGGCGGAACGCGAATAAAGTCTTGGCTCGGGACATAAAACGCCCTGTCGCCGCCGATGCGGAAATCGGCGCCGGTTGCTTCGATGAGGTTTTCCGCGCGCGGGATCGCGTCGCATTCCGGCAGGGGCTTGGCGCCCGCCGTCAGTTCCGGCGGTAGTCCTTCGCACTGCGCGGCGTTAAAAACGGTATAGCGTTTGAGGAAAGGTACGAAAGACGCCTCGTCGCCGTCTTTCGCCGCGCGCTCCTGCTCGTCCCTCGGGATAAACTTGTCGGCGTAAACGACCATCGAGCCGCGCTCGCCTTTCATCACTGAACCGCCCAGCGCTTTCGCCTGTTTGAAAGTCAGCCATGTCTGGCCGGAAAAACCGTTTTCGATGGCGGCGCCCCAGAGCAACAGAATGTTGATGCCGGAATAGGCGCGCCGGGTGCTCGCATTCTTCGGCAGGCCTGCGGCAATCGTCGCCGCCTCGCCGCGCGTCGCCCAAGGCTGCGCCCATGGAAAGCGCCCGGCTTCCAGTTCCTTCACAATCTTCGCCGTTACTTCCGTATAAAGATCGGCGCGGGGCTTTTTATTGCCGGAACGCCCGCGCGGCTTCGCGCCGGTGTTCGCCGCGTTCTTTCGCTGGGCGGCGCGGCTTGGCGCGTCGCTTGCGGTTTCAAGTGATGTCATGGCTGCTCGCTCCCTACCTGCCCGCCGCAAATTCCCCCGGGACGGCGGGGGCGGCGGAAACGGGGCGAGAACGAGCGCCGGGCGTCCAAGGCCGGGGCGCAACCGGTTTGGTAGGATGAGAAAAACAACTGTGACGGATGAAGGGCCAAAGCGGTTGCGGCGCGGCCGCCCGGCGCTATTCGCCCCGTCTTCCGTTCCGCCGCCCCCGCTGTCCCTGGGAATTCACCAATAAGCCGCGGGGCGTAGCCCCGCGTCCTTATCCCGCGCGGATGCGCGGGCCTGCGGCAGGGATCGTCACCGGCACGGCGAAGACGACGAATTCATCTGTTGAATTTGTCGGCTTCGGGCCGCCAATCGTTTCCGATTGGCGCGCCTAGAGCCTGGCGCCGTGAGGCGGCCGCCATCACAATCAAAAACAGCAAGAGCTGTCGCGGGCGATGGCGTTCAGGTCACATATTTCCCGAATATGGGTTCGGTGAGATAGGTGAGAAGCGCGAGCGTAAAGGTTCCGCCGACGGCCATGATGAGTCCGTCCGGGCCGAGCGAAACGACCTCGAAGCCGACGAACAAAACAGCGACGCCGCCAGCTAGAAAGATCGGCCCGGAATAATAACAATGCCGGCGCCGGCAACGTTTCGCATTCATCACGCAAGCGAGCCCCATCCAGAACAACGCGCCGCTCATAATGAAGACGATTATGGGGAACGGCGCCAAGCCGCTCAAAAAGTTCGTTGAAAACAACACAGCGAGCGGCAAGCCCCAGGACCAGAAGAAAGGAAGCGGCCGCGCTGCATGATCGTTTGTCGTTCGATCAACCACAACATGCGCGCCCTTCTTGTATCGGCGGGCACTTCACATCGCCATAGGAGCAATAGACGCAGCAATCGCCGGCTTTTGGTTTCAAGACGGCGCCGCAGCCTTTGCAATCGTAAAACCACTGACACGCATTTTTCGGCATTTCATCGGTAGACTGATGCCCGCATTCAGGACAGGTGATTGTGGAGTGTTCGGTGATTACGCTCATTGGCTCATCCAACGAAGTAATTGGGATTCATAAAAAGGCATGATGTAGGCGACAACAACCAGCAGCGCAGCAAGGACGAGGGTTATTGAGACTCGCTTGCTTGGTCGCCGCCCCTTCCAGAATGCGGCGATGATTGCGGCGCCAAGAAGAACAACTGCCGCACCCATGAAATAGTGCTGAGCCCGCGCGAAGAAAGCGAGTTTGCCGACAAGAGCCGTACTGACGCCGAGATTGACCAGAATTAAGGGCAGCACGCAGCAGGACGCGCCGACAAAGGCCGCGAACCCTGACAAGACGCTTCCGCCGGCCATGACGCCGCCCTTTTTGGGGCGTTTGGAAGTTTTGCCTTCACTCGACATGAGCGTCATCCTAGTATCTGTAGTCACTACAGGATCAAGGCCGATGGATGGATATGAGCTGACGATTGGGAAGCTAAGCGATCAAACCGGCGTGAAGATCGAAACCATCCGCTATTACGAAAAAATCGGACTGATGCCGGCGCCGCCGCGGACGGAAAGCGGGCGCCGGATGTATAATGACGCACTCGCCGACCGGCTGCGCTTCATCCGGCGTGGCCGCGAGCTTGGGTTTTCCCTTGATGATATCCGGACGTTGCTTGGCCTTGAGGATCGAAAACCCACCTGCGCGGAGGTGTTCGACATCACCTCAGCGCATGTCGATTTGATCCGGACAAAGATAACGGATCTCAAAAAACTTGAAAAAACCCTGTCGACAGTCGCAAAGGAATGCAGCCGCAATAAAAACCCCGACTGCGCGATCATCAAAACGCTGTTTTCGTGAGAAAATGCGCCCTTTTCAGGCAATCGCTGGCAAATCGGAATGCTGTTTCTCGTGGGGAGGAACCGCTTTCGCCGATTTCCGCGGTCAGGCAGGGGCCGCGCCGCGCCCCAGGCCGCCGCGCAGGGAAGCGGATGACTTTAATATTTATCTATTTTAATGGTATTTAACCCCGATCATGGGATTTCTATAAACAGGCCCTTGCCGTCGCTTTGTAATATCCCTATTTTATTGGTTATGACCCAACAACGCCAAGAACGCTTAAAGCCCCTGCTTGACGACCTGCCGCCCGGCTATGTCGCCGACGCGGCCTGGCTCGTGGGCCGCGGCATCGACCGCAAATCGATCCTGCAATATGAGCAGCGCGGCTGGCTCGAAAAACTCGCCCGCGGCGTCTACAGCCGGCCTGACACACACCGCGATGTCAGCGCCGCCAGCGACTGGCGGCGCCTCGTTCTCTCCCTGCAGCGGGTTATGGGATACGAGGTCCATGTCGGCGGGCGCACCGCCCTGTCGCTGCACGGCTTTGAGCACTATCTCAGCCTCGGCGCCGAGGCGGTGCCCATATATCTCTATGGCAATGTCCCGTCCTGGCTTGCGCGGCTGCCGAACGCGGACCGGTTCGAAACGAGAACTCTAAGCCTCTTCGGCGGATCAAAAACCGGTGTTGACGGCGTAGACGATGAAAAACAATCATCCCCGCCGCAACGACGATTAAACGACCTCATGGTTTCAACGCCCGAACGGGCGATCCTCGAACTCCTGAACGAACTGCCTGCCGATGAAAGCTTTCACAACGCCGATATGGTGTTTGAAGGTCTCGCCAACTTACGCCCGCGGCTACTCGAAACCCTGCTCA